>JABAOF010007713.1_pt1 | contig 22476 bp, 1 predicted proteins | sample 7062171 | NCBI WGS metagenome assembly JABAOF01 (sample SAMN14538628, study PRJNA623070) | marine sediment metagenome | biome: marine biome [ENVO:00000428]; feature: marine pelagic biome [ENVO:01000023]; material: deep marine sediment [ENVO:00002113] | place: India: Gulf of Khambhat ...
GGCACGCGCGTGGACGGTGCTATCGCCCACACGGGGCAGCAGGACACCTACGCCTTCGCGCTGGAGGCCGACGCGCGGCTCGTCTTCGACTCGCTGACGGACGCGTCCAATCTCTACTGGACCTTGGACGGGCCCGCGGGGCGAGCGGTCACGTGGCGGAGCTTCTCATCCTCGGATGGATACTACAGCTACCCCCCGCTGGACCTGGTCGCGGGGGCCTACACCCTCACGGTGGACGGCAGCGGGGATGCCACTGGCCCCTACGCCTTCCGCCTCCTCGACCTCGCGACGGCCCCGGTCCTGTCGCTCGGTACGCCGGTTACGGCGACCATCGATCCCGGCAACGGCACCGTGCTCTTCCAGTTCGGGGCGCAGGCCGGGGACAAGGTCTACCTCGATAGCCAGACGGTGACGGGGAGCGGCACCTATGCGTATTGGAGCCTCGTCGACCCTTACGGCCAGCCCGTTTCCTCGTATCACACTTACATCTATCAGGATGTCGACGTCCAAACCCTTCCGGTCACCGGGACCTACGCTCTGCTCATGGAGGGCCAGGCCTACCAGACCGCGCCCGAAACGGTCACCTTTGCGCTGTGGCACGTCGTCGATGCGGCACCCATTCCCATCGCCGGCATCGGGACCATCCCCGCACCTGACCTTCAAGTGCAGAATCTGGTCGTGACAGCGGAGGGGACCTTCCAGTCTGGGGCCAACGTTACCGTCACCTGGAACGACGTCAACTCCGGAACCGTGGCCACATCCGGCTCGTGGCGCGATCGGCTGGTCGTGCGGAATGTCATTTCGAATGAGGTAATTAGAGAGGTAATCGTCCCTTATGACGAGACGGCCCCAGGTGGCGGCGCTGTCCTTCCGGGTCAGGGGCGCGCAAGAACAGCGACGCTCACCCTTCCGGAGGGGAACCCGGGCGCCGGCCAGCTGGAGTTCATCGTCATCACCGACATCGACAACGCGATCGCCGAGCAGAACCCGGCCGGCACGGCCGAAGGAAATAACACGGCCACGCTGGCGGTCGCCTCCGCTCTGTCACCCTACGCTGATCTTCAGGTGCAGGATCTATCTGCCGAGCCCGCCACAGGGTGGACGCCGGGCATGGATGTGCTGTTGCGCTGGAGCACGGCGAACGTAGGCACCCTTGCGACGCAGGGCTCATGGAACGAGCAGGTCCGCGTCTTGAACTTGTCCGCGGGTCAGGTGCTATTCCTGGATTCCGTCCCATATGACGCCGCAGTCAGCGGCGACCTGGCACCGGGTGCGAGCGCAGCGCGGCAGCACACCATCACCTGGCCATCCGGCCTGTCCAGCACCGGTCAGTACGAATTCCTCGTCACGACCGACACGGGCGACCAGATCTTCGAGGCCAACCTGGCGGGCACCGGGGAGACGAACAATTTGGCGCTGCTTGAGGTGTTCTCCGCGCCCGATCTGCGCGTCGCCAACCTGATCGTCACTTCGACGTTGGTACAAGCCGGTGGCGTGGTTAGCATTGCCTGGGATGATGTCAACGCCGGTTCCGCCGTGACGCCCGCAGGCTGGTTCGACCACATTGTCGTGCGGAACGTAGCCAGTGGTGAGCAGTTGCTGGAAACTGCCCTGTACTACGACCCGGCCCAATCCGGCAATGCCCCACTCGAACCCGGGCAAAGCCGATCGCGCAGCCTTGCCTTCACGCTCCCGCATGGGGCGGCCGGCACGGGACTGATCGAGATAGCCGTCACGGCCGATCAGAACCTCTCCGGCGTTGGGGCCATCGTCGAAGCGGCGCCCGGCGTGAATGCGGAGTTCAACAACCGCATGGCGATCACGGTAGAGTCGGCCTCTCGCCTGTACGCGGACCTGTCGGTGAGCAACGTCACCGTGCCACCCTCTGCTCGCGGCGGCACCCAGATCGATGTGGGCTGGACCGTGACCAACATCGGCAATGCCTCGACAGGCGCTGATGCATGGAACGACGAGGTGATCCTGAGTGCAGATGCCACCCTCGGCAACGCCGACGATCTGGTTCTCGCCCAGGTTCCGCACAGCGGCCTGCTCAATCCCGGCGAAAGCTATATTGGACTGGTGCCGGTCACGCTTCCCCTGCAGCTGGACGGCTCCTTCTATCTGGGGGTGCGGAGCGATGTCAGCAGTCAGGTCCTGGAACCCGATACCCGCTCCAACAACGACGCCACTGAGGCCTTTGAGCTACTGGCGCCATTCGTCGATCTGGTTGTCGAGGCGGTTCTCGGGCCGACGACCGCCCAAAGTGGCGATACGATCGGGGTGGACTGGCGCGTTCGAAATATTGGAGACAGCACCACCGACGTCTCCGACTGGATCGACCGGCTCTTTCTATCGACCGACACGGTGGTTGATGGGTCAGATATCGTGCTTGCGTCGGTATCGCGGACGTCTGCGCTGGGGGTCGATCAGAGTTACACGGTCCAACAGACGGCCGCACTGCCCGCTGACATCACCGGCGATTATTACTTGCTGGTAGCCAGTGACGCCGATGACATGATCTACGAAAAAGGACTGGAGGCCAACAACATCGGGTGGTCACTGGACCGCCTCACCATTTCACCGGCGCCGGCACCGGATTTAGAAGTGTCCGAAGTCGTTAGTTCCGATCAGGCCGTTCCGGGACAGCCGGTGACCGTTCTGTGGACGGTACAAAATTCCGGCGAGGCGGCGGCAAGCGGCACGTGGACCGATCGCATCTACCTCTCTACCGATGGAAGCACAGCCGGTGCCATCCAGCTTGCCGAGGTGACAAGAGACAGCCATCTGGCCGTCGGCGAGAGCTACACCGGCTCTGCCAGCATCCCGCTGCCGGAGATTAGCGACGGCAGTTACTGGGTTGTGGTGCACACCGACGCGGACTTGCAGGTCTACGAAGCCGACCGGGAGGCCAACAACCTGCTACCGACCACCGAAACACTGACGGTCACCCATCCCGATCTGGTGCCCGACTTAGTGACCACACCCGGGACGATCACTTCCGGGTCTCTTGCTTTGATCGAATGGACGGTCCGTAACCAAGGTACGGGCCCAGCGGGTGACGGGTGGACCGATTCCATTTGGCTGTCACGCGACAGCGTCCTTGGGGATGGGGATATCAGGCTGCTGGAGCTTGAGATCAATGGTCCGCTGGCGGCAGGGGAGACCTACACGCGCCAGGCCACGGTGGACATTCCACTCGATGCCTCCGGCCAGTACGCGATCCTCGTAGTGAGCGACAGCGGTAACGCGATCGGTGAAGTGGACGGCGAGTGGAACAACATCGGTGGCGGCATGCTCGATGTGGCGCTCGCGCCGTATGCCGACCTCGCAGTGAGCAACGTTATCGCTCCCGCCCTTACCATTGACGACCCCGCATCGGTCACCGTGACATGGACTGTCGGCAATCAGGGCACAGGCGCCGGCCGCACTGCGGACTGGACCGATGCCGTTATCGCCTCCAGCGACACCATCGTCGGTAACGCCGACGATCTGCTGCTCGCCCGGTTTATCCACAGCGGCGCCATGGCGGTGGGAGAGTCCTATACCCGCAGCGAGACGTTTCTGCTGCCGCCGGCCTTCGAGGGCCGCTACACCCTGTTCGTGCAGGCCGACGCGGACGGCCAGGTATTTGAAAACGAGATCGAAGCGAACAACGCCGCCGCTGCAAGCAACTTTTTCGACGTGATGACCATCCCGTACGCTGATTTAGTGGTGGACAGCGTCACGCCCGATAGCCCTGCTTACAGCGGTCAGGATCTTGCGATCACCTGGGTGGTGCGAAACCAGGGGATCGGCCTGACCAGCAGTTTCCAGTGGAGTGATTTCGTCTATCTGTCTCCCAATGCAGACGGCAGTGACCCCATTTTATCTGCCAACTTCGATCATATCGGCTTTCTTGCACCAGACGACACCTACACCCGCACCGGCATCATCGCACTGCCGGACGGCTTGGAAGGAACCTACTATGCATACGTAAAGACCGGAGGGCCCTTCGAGTTCGTCTACACCGACAACAACGATCGGGTCTCGGGCCCCATCGAAGTGCAGCTCACCACACCGCCGGATCTGGTCGTCTCCGATATTGTGGCCCCTGATAACGCGCCCGAAGGATCGGCCATCGACGTCAGCTGGACCGTGCGCAACCAAGGCCAAGGCGACGCCAACGGCTCCTGGGTAGATCGCGTCTTTTTGCGTAAATTCGGCGAGACCGGGGTCGGCACGCCGATCGGCAGCTTTACCTATCACGGTCCGCTGCAGGCAGGCACCAGCTATACCCGGCGCGAGCAGATCACGCTTCCCAGCCACGTCAGCGATCAGTACGAGATCCTGGTGATAACCGATGCAGACCGCAAGGTGTATGAGCACACCGACGAGGACAATAACCAGTCGGTGGACGACGAGCGCATTACGGTGACCGTGCTGCCGCGCCCCGACCTGCAGGTGGCCTCCATGACCGGCCCGGCGGTGGTCGATGCTGGCGCAACGGCCTCGTTCGAATTCACCGTCATCAATCAGGGCCCGGTGGCCACAGCTGTGCCCAACTGGACCGATCGGGTCTATCTTTCCCTGGACGACAAGATCACCGGCGATGATATCATCATCAGTTCGCTTACCAACGGTGCCGCGTTGGGGCCGGGTGAGCAGTACCTGTCCCTCTCCGACACCGTCGAGATCCCGGAGCGGTTCCGCGGCACGGTCTATGCCATCGTCATGACGGATCAGGACGGGGTGGTGGACGAATGGCCCAATGAAGCCAACAATATCCGGTTGCACCCGATCTATGTGAACCCGTGGCCCTTCGCCGATCTGGTGGTGAGCGATGTGGTCGCCCCGGACCAGGCCTTTGAGGGCAGCGAGGTCGAAGTGCGCTATGCCGTCACCAACCTGGGCAGCGGTCCCACCGACCAGGGACAGTGGAGCGAGCATATCTGGTTTACACGCGACAAAAACCGCCCCCATCCCGGCTGGGGTGATGTGCTGCTCGAAACCCTGCAGTACGAAGGTGGCCCCCTCGATCTTAACGCCGGCTACGATCGGGTGGTCACGGTCACCCTTCCCGACTCTCTGATCTCCGGTACCTACTACCTCATGCCCTGGGTGGATCCTTACGCCACCTTGCTGGAGGACACCCTGGCCATCAACGTCAACCCGGACGATCCCAACGAGGTAAACAATAACAACTACAAGGCCCGGGCCATCGACCTGATTGGGACTCCGGTCGACCGCCGTCCGGACCCGACCGTGCTGTCTGTCACCGCCGAGGCATTCGAATATGCCGGAGAGGAGTTCACTTTCGAGTGGACGGTGGGCAACCTTGGTCCCGGTGCGGCCGACGGCCGGTGGTTTGACGAGGTGTATCTATCGAATTCACCGGTCTTTGATGAGACCGACCCCCACAAGTTCCTCTTGGGCCGTTTCGAGCCAGTGAGAGCGCTCGGGTCCGGCGAGGCTTACACCAATACGCAGACCCTGCTGTTGAGCCCGGCCGTCAAAGGCCAATACGTCCACGTGCGGCTGTGGGTGGATCTCATGCGCCCCGAGGATAAAGACCTGTCAAACAACGTAGGCACGGCCATCACCGACATTGGAGAGCGCATCCCCGATCTGGTGGTAACCGATATCTCGCTTCCGGCAGAGGTCTATTCCGGCGAGAAGACAACGGTCACCTACACCGTCACCAACACCAGCGATCAGCCCGTTTGGCGGCACACGGAATTCTGGACGGACAGGATCTTTCTGTCCAAGGATCCGACGTTTATTCCCAATGAAGATCGCGTAACGTTTCTGGCAGAGGTGCCTCAGGCCAACACCGGACCCCTGGCGGGCGGGGATAGCTATACCCGGGAGGTGGAGGTGACCCTGCCGCCGGGAATCGGGGGAGACTACTACGTGTATGTCTTCTGCAACGTGCGTGGTGCTGGCATTCCCGGCACATTGCCATGGCCGGTTTTGACCGGATCGGGAATCGCCGACCTCGATGATATTGCTGGCTACACATATGACAGTTATGCCTATGAGTTCTCTCTTAACAATATGGGGCAGGAGCTGCTGCCGGTCGTCTACCGGGAGCCTGACTTACAGGTTACCGATTTGATCGTCCTCGACACTGTCGCTGCCGGTGAGACGGTGTCGGTTGAATTCACCGTTACGAATGTGGGCACGCGCGACACCCGGGAAGAGCAGTGGCTCGATCGGGTCTATCTGTCCCGCGATCCGTCCATTGATAAACGCGACATATGGATGTCCGATGAGCGCATCCCGAACTTTCCGGTACCGGCGGAGTTCCAACGGCGCGGTGTCCTCAAAGCAGGGGAGTCTTACACCGCAATCGTGCCGGTCACCATGCCCTTTGATATCAGCGGCATGTTTCATATCCTGGCCTACACCGATAGTGAAATCGGTCCGAGGTTCGACGGTGGTTCCAGTGACATATCCCCTCGCCTTGCCGGCGTCTCACCGGGTTACAGCTTGGAGCAATTCGCTCAGGTGAGCGAGTTCCAGGGTGAAGGCAATAATCTCACCGCCAAGCCCGTGCAGGTTACCCCATTCAATGCCCCTGATCTGCAGGTGACATCTCTCACAGCGCCCGAGCGGGCGGTGCGTGGCCAGAGCTTCGATTTGACTTATACGGTGACCAACCTGGGCGGCGCCACACCTTTCCAGCAGCCGGTCTGGCAGGATCTGATGTACCTGTCGCGGGATGAGTTTCTGGATCTGCGGGCCGATCGCTTCCTGACGTCCGTTCCCCATGCGGACGGCTTGGCCGCAGGGGGGGCGTACGATGTGAGCCGGACCCTGACCGTTCCGACCGACATGGCCACGGAGGCCTATTATGTCTTCGTGATCACCGACCCGGCCCGCTACACGGTGACGGGCGACCTGTTCGAGGGGGTAAACGAGCGCAACAACGATCTGGCCAGCGCGGTGCCCATGGTGATTGAACTGCCTCCGCCCACCGATCTGGTGGTAACCGACATTCTCGTCCCCGCCACAGCCCGCGTCGGCGAGCCGGTACATATCGAGTGGACGGTCACCAACCAGAGCATCGATATCCCCGCCGACGGCACGTGGACCGACTCGTTGTTTTTGTCCACCGATGCCACCTGGGACATCGCCGACCGTCCCCTGGGCCGCGCCGCTTATACCGGTACCCTGGCCCCCGGGGAATCTTACACCCTGACGCTGGATACCATTCTGCCGCCGGTCTCTCCGGGGCAGTACCGTGTCATCGCCCGCACGGACATCTTCAACCAGGTCTACGAGGAAGTAAACGAGGCCAACAATCGGATGGCCTCCGCTGACACGCTCAGCGTGGCGGTGGACGAGCTGCAAATCGGTGTGCCGCTCTCCACACAGCTCGCTGCCGCCCAGCAGCGGCTGTATCGGATCACGGTCCCGGCAGACCAGACGCTGCGGGTCACCCTGCGGGCGGCTGACGATCAGAGCGCCAACGAAATCTTCGTGCGCCACGATGCCGTGCCCACCTCCGCTGCCTTTGACGCCACTTACGAAGGGCCCCTGGGAAGCGACCTGAGCGCGCTGGTCCCCTCCACCGAGCCCGGCGTATACTACCTGCTGGTCCGCAACTTCAGCGCCCCGCCGGAAGGCACGGATATCACCCTGCTGGCCGAGCTGCTGCCGCTGGCGATCACCCATGTGCACACCGATGTGGGCGGCGACAGCCGGCACGTCACCACCAGCATACGCGGCGCCCAGTTTCATCCGGACGCCATTCTCAAGCTGGTGCGACCCGGGATCGCCGAATACGAACCCCTGGAGTGGCAGGTGGTGGACAGCAGCAAGATTATTGCCACCTTCGATTTCACCGGGGCGCCGCACGGCCTCTACGACCTTAAAGTGATCAACCCCACCGGCGACCAGGCGGTGATCCCGTACCGGTTCCTAGTCGAGCGGGCCATCGAACCCGAGGTTACCATCGGCATCGGCGGTTCGCGGGTGATCCTGGCCGGCGACCAGGCCACCTACTCCGTGGCCCTGCAAAACCTCTCCAACCTGGATGCCCCCTATACCTTCTTCGAGGTGGGGGTGCCCCAGCTCAATCTCAACCCGTACGTCTACGGTCTGCCCTACCTGGAATTTGCCACCAACGTCCGCGGCACCCCCGAAGGCGCCGCCGATACGGCAAACGCCCAGGTGCCTTGGGTTCAGCTCGAGTCCATCACCAACACCACGGGGCAGCTGATTGGCTCGGGTTATCTGTTCGACGAGCCGGCCGACGGCTTTGCCGGGTTCAGCTTCAACGTCATCACCTATCCCGGCCTGCGCGCACTGCACGAGCGGGCCTTCGAAGAGTTCCGCGCGCAGATGGCCAGCTATTTCCCGGATCTGGACGAGCAGCTCGCCGGGGGAGAGGGCGGTCTGGAGGAGTGGTGGGAGGCGGTGAAGGACAAGGCCGATGAGATCAATCCTGCCTACCGCTCCGTTTTGGATCAGATCGACTTCGTCGGGATGTACAAGGAGAACCGGTCGGTGCCCGGCAAGTGCCAGATTCCGTTTATCCCGTATCGCTTCCACGTTTTCGCCGCGGCCACCACAATGACCCGCGCAGAGTTCGTCGCCCACCAGAGCCAGGAGGCGATCGAGCTGCGGCAGGCCATCCTGCAAAGCGATGCAGCGCCGGGGCCGCTGCTGGCGCTGGCGGCCAACGAGCAGATCTGGGTAGACCTCTACCTGGCTGCCCTGGAGGATGCCGGGCTGCTGCGCCCGGAGGGCGCCACCCCGCCGATCCGCACCCAGCAGCACATCGTCAGCCTGATGAGCACCATCGCCTCGGGCATCCTGTTCGGGCCTGCCGGCACCGAGATCCGCAGCGACGCGGACCTGTTGGGGTTCTTTGACCAGCTGCGCAAACTCTATGGGCACGACCAGGACCTGATGGCGGAGATTGAGAAATGGGATCCGCGAGAGAGCGAGTGTTTCGGTGGTGCGGTGCCGATCCCGGCGCTGCCGGTCTTCGATGACTACAACCAGGCCCTCACCCAGCCCACCCACTTCGAGCGAGACGTTCCGCATTTATGTGCCCTGGATTGACTTCGAGGATCGCGGGGCCGGACTGCCCGCCGACTTCCAGATCAACGGGCCGGCCGTACCCGTGGACGGAGAGGAGTTTGCCGCGCTGGATTTCAGCCAATACTTCCAGGAAGAGGGGGTGATAGGCCGGCTCGCCTCCCTCACCGGACCCCAGACCTTCGACACGCAGGGATGGCTGCCGGTCGGCCAGCCGCTGCCATACAGCATCGGCTTTCAGAACGCCGAGGACGCGTCTCGCTACATCAACGAGATCCGCGTGGTCACGCAGCTCGATCCCGACCTGGATGCTCACTCTTTTCAATTGGGAGACATCAAGATCGGTGACATCACCATTGATGTACCGGACGGCCGCTCCCTTTTCCAGGGGGAGTACGACTTTGCAGCCACCCGCGGGTTTAACCTGCGGGTGAGCGCGGGCATCGACCTGTACCAGGATCCGGCGCAGGCGACCTGGCTGATCCAGGCCATCGATCCTTTAACGGGCGAGGTGCTGCAGGACAGTGCCCGCGGCCTGCTCGGCCCCAACGACGCCCTGGGCAGCGGGGCGGGTTTTGTCACCTACACGGCGGAGTCGCTGCCCGAAACGGCCACCGGCGAGAAGATCACCGCCAAGGCGCGCGTTCTGTTCGACACGCAGGCGCCCGAGGACACCCAGGTTGTCACCCAGGACGTGGACGGCCAGGCTCCGACCAGCCACATCAACGTGAGCCGCATCGGCACCACGGCCAATTTCAGCGTGGCGTGGGAGGTGACCGACGACGCACGCGGATCCGGGTTCAAGCACGTAACCCTTTACATAGCCAAGGATGGGGGCGACTTCCAGATCTGGCAGCGCAAACTGAGCGATGCCAGCGGCAGCCTGGTGTTCCAGGGTGGAGCAGGCCACACCTATGAATTCTTAGCGCTGGCCACCGACATGGCCGGCAACCAGGAGAGGCCTGCCCCGGGCGTCAACGCGACTGCGGACGATTCGGGGGTGAGCCTCGGGGTCCTGCCGACGGTCCCCGGCACGACGTCACCCGATTTCGGCGTGGCTCCCGAGCCGGCGCCGACGCCATCCACCAATCCGCTGTTCACGTCGGCCGAGACCGGCATCCCCAACGCGATGCCGCTCACACGACCGAGCGAGTTCGACACGGTGATCAGTCCCTTCGCGGCCCAGGCCTTTGCCACCGGCATCGCCCAGAGCCATGCCGACATTGGTCCTATGGCCATCTCCGAGGCGCCGGACGGCTCCATCCTGATTTCGGGCGGTCCCAACCGCGGCCAGATCTTCCGTTTTAACCCGGAGGCCGGTCAGGCCGGTGCCCCGTGGGCCTCCCTGAACGAGCCGGTGTTCAACCTGGCCTTCGACAGCCAGGGCAGGCTGTGGGCCACGTCGGGAGGTGGCGCGCTCTTGCAGCTCAACCCGGATAACGGCGCGGTGATCCATCNNCCGGGGTCCAGATCTTCGATCCCGCCACGGGCCTCTTCACCCAGTACAGCCGAGACGCAGATCTGCGGGTGGGTAGCCTCGCCTTTGCCTCTGACGGCAGCCTGTGGGCGGTCACCTGGCCAGATCGCCGCCAGGTGGTGCGCTTCACCGAGCGGGCGCGGGTTGAGGTTATGCTGGAATTCGAGTCCGATATCGACTCGCTGGCCTTCGGTAGGGCAGGCACCCCCCTGAGCGGTTTGCTCTTTATCTCCCACAACCGGGGCGCAGTTTTGGATGCGGCGCTTATCGATCGAGATAGCGACCTTACCATGGTGGACACTGCCACGCTGCGGCGCGTGGTCGTGGCAAAAGGGGGTACCCGCGGCGACGTCGTGATCACCACAAGCGATGGCCGCGTGCTGCTCAGCCAGTCCCATCAGGTGGACGTGATCAACCCGGTGTACGCCCCGTCGGTAGTGGCGACTAACCCGCCAAACGAGGCCATTGTTCCGCTGCCATTGCCCTTTATCTCGGTTACCTTTGATCAGGACATGTTCGTTGACGACCCAGCTCTGGCGGAGAGTGTCCTGAACCCAGACAACTACACCCTGGGCGGTGATGTGACCGGAGCGCAGCCGGTCCAGTCGGTCGTCTATGACAAAGATGGGCGGACGGCGCTTTTGACCTTTCAGGGGCTTTTGCCCGACAGCTTCACCCTCACCGTGGAAGACACGGTGGCCAGTGTTTTCGGGCTAACCCTTGTAGAAGACTACACCACCCGCTTCAGCGCGATCAGCGACCTGAGCGCTTACATCGATATCGATTTCGGTCTGACCCGTATGGACCGCGCCCTGGGCACCGTATCCTACGATGTGAGCCTGACCAACATCGGCAACACCGCCGTCGTCTTGCCAGTGCTGCTCAACCTGGACCCGCGTGACGGCTACCCGGGCATTCCCACCGACGCCACCGGACAGACCGACGACGGGCGCTGGCTTATCGACCTGTCTGCAGCCCTTGACCCGGATGGTCGCCTGGAGCCGGGAGAACAGACCACCGGGCGAACGATTTCGGTGGCGACCCCGGACCGCCGTCGCGTAGACTTTGCCGCCGGCATCACCGCCGGGACCGAGCTCAACCGCGCACCGGCGTTTGATTCCATCCCCCCGGGTGCCGCGACGGTGGGAGAAACATTCCTCTACGACGCCAACGCGGTCGATCCCGACGGCCAGCCGGTGATCTACCACCTGCTGACCGGTCCGGATGGCATGAGCGTGGACCCGGAGAGTGGACTGGTAAGCTGGGATGTTTTGCCGGACAGCCTTTCCCAGACCCCGGTCGTGCTGCAGGCTTTCGACAGTCGCGGTGCCGTGGCCCTGCAGCGATTCGTGTTGACCGTGGCCGGCGGCAACCAACCGCCATCCTTCTTTGACATTCCGTCCCAGGTGGAGGGAACGGAAGGGTTGCCCATCGAGTTCTCCGTGGGGGCCCTTGATCCCGACCTGGACCGGGTCACCGTCTGGGCAGACAACTTGCCCGCGGGCGCCTCGTTCGATTCGCAGAAGCGGCAGTTCAACTGGGTGCCCGGCTATGACGATGCCGGGACCTACCCGGATGTTCGCTTCTTCGCCGCCGACATGTTCTCCCAGGTCAGCAGTTCGGTCACGCTGCTGATCAGCGAGGGTCGCCAGCCCCTCTCCCTGGTCAAGCCCGCCGACCGGATGGTGCAGGAGGGCGATCGGGTCCGCTTCTATCTGCAGGCGGATGGCGATCCCTCGCTGCCGCTTGCTTTCTCCAGCGAGGCCCTGCCATGGGGGGCGACGCTCCATCCGGAAACAGGCCTTTTCGAGTGGACGCCGGGTTTCACCCAAGCCGGCATGTATGACGTGCCGTTTACTGTGAGCGACGGCGTGGAGTCGGTTGCGGTCACCACGCTTTTTACCGTCACCAATGCCAACGCTGCCCCGATCTTCGATCCCCAGGACGGCTGGCAGGTCCTTGAAGGCCAACCTTTGAGGATTACCGCTTTCGCCTTCGATCCGGATAACCCCTTTTACTTCCCCAATTTCAGAGACCTTGATGGGAACTTAATTAGTATTTCAGAAACGGACCCAACGGTGACAGTCACGGCCGACACCCTCCCGCCGGGGGCAACCTTTGACGCCGAGACCTGGAACCTTCTCTGGACCCCCACCCACCTGCAGGCCGGTACCTACCAGGCAGCATTCACTGCCGTGGACGACGGGGACGGTACCGGAGTTCCGCTGTCTGACCAGATGGAGGTTTCCATCGAGGTGCTCAACCTGAACCGGCCGCCGGAACTGGAACCCGTCACGAATATCGCGGTGCAGCGTGACGGCACCGCCGAGGTTACGGTGCGGGCAACCGACCCCGAAGGTAATCCCATCACCATCTCGGCCACCAGCGAGCAGCCCGGCTTCCCGCTGCCTGCCTTTATGACCTTCACGGACAACCAGGACGGTACCGGGTTGTTGCAAATCCAGCCGTCAGCCGGGGACCGTGGCGATCATGCCGTAAAGATCATCGCCCAAGACGACGGCGACGGCGGCACCGGGCCGATCCAGTCCGACGAATACGTGTTCGTCGTTTCGGTGCTAAGCCCCAACGAACCGCCGGTGCTTGGCTACCTCGGTAGCGCGGTCGCTGTCGTCGATCAGCCCATGCAGATCCCGGTACTGGTGAGCGACATGGATCAGGACCCGCTCAGCTACGCCATCAGCGGGCTGCCGGTGGGAGCTACCATCACGCCGACGGCTGAATATGGACGGGCGCTCATCCAGTGGACTCCCACTGCGTCCGATTCAGGCACCTACACCGCCAGCGTCAGCGTCATCGACTCGGGAAACAACGGTGCGGGAACCCCGGAAAGCGATACCGCCAGCTTTGCGATAGTTGTACGCGGCGACAACGCGGCGCCCGTGCTTTTGCCTGTGGGCAGCCAGCAGGCGACCGAGGGACAGCTTCTTAGCTTCCAGCTCCAGGCGGTGGACCCCGACGGCGATGTTCTTACGTTCCTCTCCGAAGCGCTGCTCAAGGGCGCGGCCCTCGATCCGCAAACCGGTGTTTTTACCTGGACCCCGGCACTCAACCAGTCAGGCAGCCATGAGGTGAATCTGTGGGCCACCGACGGCAACGTCTCCAGCCGGGAAACCATCACCATCGACGTGGCAAACAGCAACCAGCTGCCGAGCTTTGTCCCTATGATTCCGCAGCTCGCACGGGAGAATGCGGAAATCCGGTTTGTCGTGGTGGCCGCCGATCCCGATGGCGATCCGCTCGTGTTGAGCGTGCTCGCAGGGCTGCCCCCGGGCGCGCTGTTCGTTCCAAACCGGGGAGAGTTCGTCTGGACACCGGGCTTCAATCAGGCCGGCGAGCATGTGGTCACATTCGCGGTCCAGGATCCGTCGGGGGTGCCCGTGACCATGGATGTGCCCATTCGTGTAACCAACGTGAACCGCCCGCCGGTGCTCAACGAGTCCGATCATGCCTTCCTGATCGGCGAGGCCAAGAGCTTCCTGGTGTCGGCTACCGATCCCGATGCCGGCACCGACCTGGTTTTCAGCGCCTTTGAACTGCCCGAGGGGGCGGTGCTCGACGCCGATACGGGCCTCTTCTCTTGGACTCCCGGTCCCGGACAGGCGGGCGAGTATCCGGTCACGCTCCAGGCCGGCGATGGACAACTGCTCGATCGCCAGACGATCGTTGTGCAGGCCAGCCTTGAGCCGGTGCCGCCTTCGGTCCGCATCGAGCTCACGCCGAGCTTTCCGGTGCTTCCCGATCAGCCGGTGTTGGTCCACGCCATAGCGGACAGCCTGGCCGACATTGCTTCATTGCGTTTGTTTGTGGGTGAGCAGGAGGTGAGCCTGGATGCCAAGGGGCGTGCAACCCTGACCGCAGGCAGCCCGGGCAAGGTGAACCTCGTGGCCGTGGCAATGGATGCCGACGGCATCGAGGGGCGGGCCCAGTCCCAGCTCAAAGTACGCGACGGGGCGGACACCCTCGCCCCGGTGGTTTCCTTCGCCTCCACTCTCGCCCGGTCGACCCTAAGCGCAGCCACGGAGATCCGTGGCCTGGTGCAGGACAGCAACCTGGATAGCTGGACGCTCGAACTGGCGCCGGGATTCAGCGAGGACTTCACTATCCTCACCGAGGGTGAGACAACCGTTGACGGGGTCCTCGGAAATCTCGACCCACGTCGTCTGGCCGACGGGTTTTACACCCTGCTTTTGACTGCAAAAGACATCAGCGGCCGCATGAGCAGCACCGAGGCCGTGGTGGAGGTCAACACAGCGGACAAGCTCGGCCAGTACCAGCGGCGGGAAACCGATTTCACTGCTACGCTGGGCGGGGTCACCTTCGCTCTCACGCGGCAGTACGACAGTCTGGACCAAGGACCGTCTGATGGCTCGTTCGGGTCAGGCTGGTCGCTCCTCGGGCGTGACGTGGGCGTCCTCACCAACGTCAGCCCCACCGGACGCGAGCACTTGGGCATTTTCAATGCCTTTGCGGACGGAACGAGGGTGTACCTGACGCTCCCCACAGGCGAGCGAACCGGCTTCAGCTTCCGCCCCGCAGTCGAACAAATCGACGGTCTTTCCTTCTATCGCCCGGCCTGGACTACAGATGACGGTTCCGGCTGGAGCTTGGCTTCAGTCGATGCCCAGCTAATCAAGGCCGGCGCGAACTATTACGACTCTGCCTCAGGTCAGGCTTACAACCCTGCGAGTCCTTTTTTTGCCGGCTCGGATTATGCGCTGACGGCGCCGGACGGCACCGTCTACCTGATTGATGCTGCCTGCGGCACCACCGAAATGCACAGCCCGTCCGGCGGGAGGCTGTTTCTGAGCGACAGCGGGATCACGGGCGAAAACGGCGAGGCCCTGCGTTTCGTGCGCACAGCGGACGGGCAAGTGAGTAGGGTGGTTGCTCCGGACGGCACGACGCTGCTCTACCAGTACGATGCCGACAGCCGGCTGGTCGGGATGCGCAACCTCTCTGATGGGTCCGGCAGCCGGTATGCCTACAATCAGGGATTGCTGGTCGCGGCGGTCGCGGTCGGCGGGCAGGGCCAGAGCATTTCCTACGCCACTGACGGCACCGTGACCGTCGATGCGCTGGATGCAGACCTGGGCGGCGCGGCCCAGTTTACCGGCCAGATCCAGTCCGGCGATCTTGGTTCCGGCGAGACGGACGTTTATGCGTTCAGTATCCGGCAAAGCGAGATCGATGCCACCACCGCCGGGCATTTAATTGTCCGCGCGGCGGTAACCGCCGATCCGGGACTCGGAATCGCCGATCCGGTTGTTTCCGGGCTGGCGCCACTCTCTGTCGGGCGCTTTGGAGATACGACCACAGCTCTATTTGCCGTCGAGCACGAGGGCCTCTACCGGCTCAGCGTGGCCGGCACGAGTGGAAGTGGTCCTTATCAGCTCGCGCTTTCCGCCGGCGGAGATGTGAACCAGGACGGCCGTGTGGACGGGGTGGATTCCGCTCTTGTCCAGTCGGCTGCGGCCGGCACCGACGTGACCGGCGACGGTGTGACCGACGCCGCCGACCGCCAGGTCATGTACGCCAACTACGGCTTTCTCCAAAACCAGGGCCCGCAGCTTGCAGCAACGCTGCCCAGCGTGCTCACCCACCAGGACCTGCCGGTTCGGGTCGATCTGGGCGAAATTGCAACAGACCCTGACGGAGACGCCGTATTCTACCGAATCGTCTCCGCGGACAACGGCGAAGCCTCCCTTGGACCAGACGGCGACTCTCTGTGGTTTACGCCAACTGCCGGTTTCACAGGTTCTACTTCCTTCGAGGTAGTCTCGGATGACGGCTTCAACAGTTCGGCTGTCGCGCTCGTACCGGTGACCATCAGCGACGCTCCACTGCTGTCTCTGGATTTCAGCCTTCGTCAGATTGGGATCGAGACCGGCCACTCTATAGAAGTGCAGGTCATCGGCGATTTTACCGACCAGGCTGATGTCGAGTTGCCATTCTCCTACGTGAACGCACGCACGTTCGATACGTCCATCGCGGCACTCACACCGGAAGGCGCTCTTGCGGGTCTTGCGGAAGGCACCACAATTATGATCGCCGAGTATGGCCTGCTAACCGCGGCGACGGCGGTGGCTGTCGGAGAGCCGTTGTATGATGGGGGACCCATCGGGTACTTTTTCGAGATCGACGCCTATCCCGACAGTGTGGCCCTAGTGCCGCAAGGTGGCAGCCGTCAAATTATCGTCAGCTTGGGGGACAGTCAAGAAGTCTTTGTGGGGAAAGCCGAAGACGGCACACGATACTTCTCCGGCAACACTGGTGTGGCGACGGTGACGCCTGACGGCCTGATCCAGGCCGTTGGGGAGGGCGAAACCACAGTTACAGTCATTTTCGCGGATGCAGAAGAAGTCCTCACGGTCAAGGTCGAGTCACCCCAAGAAGGGCCGGTCAATGTCGGTACAGAGGGTGCCGTTGTTCAGAACGCTGATGGCTACGCTGTGGCCATCGGACCGGGTCTCCTCACGGGAGATGCAACTGTAAGCATCACAACCCTTCAGGAAGCCGAACTGCCAATCGCCACGCCTCCCGGCTTCGGTCTCGCTGCCGCCTTTCGGCTCGATATAGAGGGGGGAGACCTCCTAGGTCCGATTCAAGCCGCTGTTCCGGTAGACCCATCGGTAGCCCAGCCAGGCGATGAAATCTTCTTCTTGCAGGAGATTTTGTTTCCTGATGAAAACGGCGAACTGCAGTCCCACTGGGTGCCAGTTGACTCAGGTGTGGTGGGAGAAGATGGTATCGCACGGACCGGTTCCCCGCCATTTCCGGGGCTGAGCGATCGGGGCAACGTGCTGGTCGCCCGATCACTGGTGGGCACCATGAGCATAGTTCGTCTGGATGTAAAGTTGCCGAGCGAGATGGAGATTTTGGGTGCGATGTACACCGCTAGTGTGGGCCTGATAACGACTGGCATGTTCCTGGTACCCGGCGGTGCCCTGATCGGCGCCGTCAAGCTCGGCTGGGGAATCTATGAATATATCCACTGGATGGAATTAGGCGTTCGCATGCCACAGGAGCAGTTCGGCAACCTCTGTCCGTGGCTTGTACCAGCTTCGAGTGCAAACGTGGACCTTGATATCTGGATGAAATGGGCCGACGGTTCGTTAGCCAGCACAACGGTTACGGTTCCGACTCCATCGCCGGAGATAACACGACTCACCGTGGATATACCTCCCCCTGCGGATTTTGCCCCTGAAAACGCCCCTGTCGTTACCAGTGTTGACTATGAGGTAGATTCCAGTGGTCAGGTAGAGCTCACGATCGAAGGAGATTGGTTCTACGATCCGGATGCAAGACCACTTGACGGAGAACTGTATGGCGAGGTCGCAGAGGATGCGCGCGTGGTGTTTGAAATGGGCAACCGCCACGTGGAGGTCTACGAAACAGATTTTCTCTCGGTCGAGCAATGGCTCAGCGGGACTGTGCCACAGGCGCGGATCACGCTAGAAGTGCCGAATGAGGTACTCCTCGGCCTTTCGGATATCATCGTGGAGCGGCCCACGGTGCTTTTTGACTTCGATATTGGCAGAACCGGTAGAACCATTCCTAATCTGTTCTGGACAGGCAGCCAGCCGGTGCAGATCAAGAACGAGGGTGGCTTCTCATTCATTGGTAGCAGCAGGCTACGCTCTGTCGAAGTCATCGATGTGACACGACCGGATGAGCCGTGGGTAGATGAACTCGTCAAGCGGATCCCCCTGGTCAACGTGCCTGGCGACGTGGATCTGATCTGGGACACGGTTGCCACCAGAGATCTGTCTCAGGTGTTCGTTGCTACGAACAACGGTATCGCAGTGATCGACGCTACTACACTACAGCAGTTCGATGTCGACCAGGATATACCGGGGATAAACATGATACGGATTCCTCGTGATGGGAATGTGACCGCCCTGGCGCTCGACCCGCAGGATCGCTACCTCTATGCTGCTGGCACCGGGCAGATCTACGTCATTGACCTTAATCCGGGTTCCCCCGATTTTCATAAAGTGGCCCAGACCATCATCGGTTTCGACGCTCCTGCCGAGGGCGGCCGCATCAACAGCTTGACAGTCAATGCCGATGGCACGAGACTGTTTGCTGCAGTTCCCGACTCAATGTTCGCCGCCATTAATGAGCGGGGCCAACGAAGCGGGGGCGCCATTGTAGTAATCAATGTGGACGAAGACGATCGCCCTGAAGATCCTGCTCAGTACAATCCGTTACACTGGCGGTGGGTGATCGGCGAACTCAAAAGTACTTTGTTTATCGATGGTACACAAAGACAGTTTGTCGACCCGCGGCAGATCCGAGCGACCACGGATCCGAACCGGCTGCTCTTTACCTCTTTCCTCGATACGACAAAGGGCCTGCACACCATCGTCATCACCAATAACAACCCTCTTCATTTCGAGGCGGAGGTCAAAACCATCGATCTTCACATCAATAGGAAAGATATCGGTACCTTCGGCATTTATGGATATGGATGGTACGGTCAGTACTTCGATTTGGACATATGGAACGCTTGGGGTGTCGCGGTTATGCCGGATCTGTCCTATGCATTCGTGGGGGACTGGCACGTCCCAGAAAGCATCCGCCTCAGCAACTATTCCTATGGCATCGATCTGATGAAACAGCACGGGGTTGGTTCCAAGATTGGTGTGATCAAGGATCCCTTCGGGTTAGATACCGCTGGTCCCGGTCCGACGATGCTGGCTGCGACCACGCCGATTCCTATGACGATGCTGGAGGATATTGAGATCGACTCTTCTGGCGAGAAGCTATACGCCAACTTCCGAGGGGCGGGCAACATCGCCGTTTATGATGTGGACGGTCTGATACAAAGGGCGGAATTCAACCTGGTGGACTATAGCTGGAAGGCCTGGCCCCTTGATTTGGATGCGGAAGAGTATGCGGCACGGAATCTTATCCCCGTCCCGTCCGGGTACTGGTCGGTCGCAGGCATCAATGTCAACCTGCCTGCCGTCGACGTGGAAAGGTGGGGCAGCGGCCTCTCGGTTCAACCCGCATTCGCAGGGTTCAAGTATTTCATCGATTCGAGCAACGATCCGTACGACGCCAACATCCTTTTCTTGGATTCGAAGGATCAATACTCCATAGTTCAGTCGGAGCACACCCTCACCATCGTCAATAAAGACGGAAACGAGTACGATTTCAAGATCGACGTTAACGTTGGCGAGAACGAATTTTTGGTCCTTAAGGGATGGTCAGGCAATGTTGTGCTACCTCCCGGCGCGATGGTCCCCTCAGAAGAAATGGAACTCTATTTGGAGACCGGGGACATCCAATTCATTACGGGTGTTACGCTGCCGGTCGGCGAATCTTTGACTCTGGAGTTCGAAGCGCGGCTGCCCGAAGATTACCTCGGCAACCTAACCATTGAAGAGGTTTTGCTTCTCGATGCAGGGTTGGAAATCACACTGACGCTCCAACTTTCCGATGGAACGGCGACGGGTGATCTTCCGATTGTCGAGAATGTGGACATGTTCTATCTGGTAGATGCGGCTGATGATAATCCTGAGGACGGGTTTCTGGATTTCGCTAACACCCTTGAGTATACAACCCGCAGACTCTGGGTCAAGCAGGATGGCCAGGTGGAGCTTCAAGTCGTCAACTCGGACGGGGACCGATTCGACATCGAGAGCAACCGGAATATTTTATTCAATGCAGGTGATTGGAACAACACACCTTTCTACGGGTGGCTGATGCTCACGGATAAAGAAGATGGACGCGACCTCGGCCGAGTTCGCCTCCGTGCGCTGTCCACACCACTTCAAACAATTAATATACCACAAACAGCATTGCGTGATGCCCTGGAGTTACTGCGTTTCGAGGCGTGGGCCTGGGACAGGTGGAGTGGTGATTATGAATTAATATCGAGGCTAGTACATGATTACGATGGTTTTTTTAATAATGCTTATGCAGATTTCCGTAATCTTTTCCCAGGCGACCTCATTACACCTGCTCAGTGGAATCAGTTCTATGCAGGCTTTTTAGATGGTTTCGGAAATGTTTCCCCGACAGTGGGAGTCTACGGCGGGTTCATGGCAGCAGGAGATTTTGCTCTCTCTGGGGCCAGCAAAAACGTCATCAATTTAGGAAGCAGTCCATTTCCGTCCGGAGCCTTCGCAGAAACTGGGGGCTTTGATTTTGCCTATACCACTTTTGAAGATTTGCTTATTGACAATTTTGACGGAACGACCTGGAACTTCGTGGGCGAGAGCGTTCGAGACGACATCTCTCCGGCTTCCAAACGTTTCATCCTCGACCAGGTCATCAATCCATCCCGGTTTGGCTCAATATGGGGCGGTACCATGACCCTTTTTGTCGACGGTACCGTACGGCAAGCCACACAATATCCCACTGTTAATTCACGCAGAGACCTTGGAAGGGTTTTTGGGGAAACCATTGCTCATGAACTAGGGCACGAATTTGGATTGTTCGACGAGTATGACAGATTTACTGGCAATGAACACCCTTTTGACGGTGCACCCAATTTCATGGGGCTTACCGACACTACCGTAGTCACAAATTGGCAGAGAAAGGCTTTGTTTCTGGCTTTCGATAACCCTGAAAATACGATAGATCTCGCCACCGTCGACGATATGATCATCTGGTATTTACTGGCCGATAAGTGGGATCTTTACAATTATAGCGATGTGGATCCCCCCCCACGTGCTGCTGACCAAAGCTTGCCTAGAATGTTAGAGCGCCAGGATTTAATCTCTTTAAGTGAGAACCAGGTCGCTGGTGGCCAGAACGACACGGCGCTCACTTTGGATATGTTTATTCTTGACGGTCATGAAAGCCACCAGACAATTCTATCAGGTAACAGCGCATCCTCTGAGCTTTCATCGACTGCAGAGGCTCGAATGCCGAGTAACCAACTCATCAACGGCAATTTTTCGGTAAAGGACCCGAATGCGGATGGCTTTGGGTGGATAGTGACGGGCGACGTGACCGTCGGAAACAGCCCCACGGTGCTGCGCGAAGATCCGCGTTTCCTCACCGGGCTGAGTCAGACCTTCCTCCTGCCTGAGGGCGCCCAGGCCTTGCGTTTCACGATTCTGGATGCCGGATTCGAGCCCAATGAAGACGGACCGGTGGATGCCTTCGAGTTTGCCCTGTTGGACGCCGCAATGCAATCTCTCATCGGGACCATCTCCCTGACCGACAGCGATGCAGCCTTTAACGTGCAATCCGACGGCACCGTATTTACGTCACCCCTGGTCCGAGCGCTGGGACTTGACCCGGATGACAAGCTTGAAAGCAATGAAATCGTGACCGTCGAAGCCGATGTCAGCGGCATAGCGGCTGGAACCGAGGTCAATCTCTTCCTCGATCTGATCGGATTCGGCTCGATGGGTAGCGAAGTGTGGATAGACAACGTGCGTGTCATCACGGAAGGAGAGGAAGTAAACGATCCGCCTGTGGCTGGCGACGACTCAGCCGAGGTCGAAGAGGACGGCAGCGTTGATATCCCGGTCCTTGCCAATGACAGCGATCCGGAAGGTGATGCGCTGACCGTCTTGCTGATAGATAGCCCGGCTCACGGAAGCGCAGTGGTCAATACCGATGGCACAGTGACGTATTCACCGGCAGCGAATTTTTACGGTTCGGACAGCTTCACCTATCGCGTTAGTGATGGGGAGTTGACCAGCAGCCTTGCCCAGGTCTCGATTACAGTTAATCCTGTGAACGATGCCCCCTTGATAGACGAGATTTTGGATGCGGTCATTTCCGAAGAGATGATTTTCACGTTCACCGCCGTAGCTAACGATGTGGACCTGCCCGAGGACACCTTGACGTTTAGCCTCGAGCCGGACGCTCCTGCGGGCGCAGTGATCGATCCTGCGACCGGGCAGTTCTCCTGGACGCCGTCAGAGACGCAGGGGCCGGGAGATTACGACATTACGGTCAGGGTCACGGACAGTGGCGGGCTCTTC
>JABAOF010036476.1_pt1 | contig 22468 bp, 18 predicted proteins | sample 7062171 | NCBI WGS metagenome assembly JABAOF01 (sample SAMN14538628, study PRJNA623070) | marine sediment metagenome | biome: marine biome [ENVO:00000428]; feature: marine pelagic biome [ENVO:01000023]; material: deep marine sediment [ENVO:00002113] | place: India: Gulf of Khambhat ...
TCCGAACCAGGGCATCAGGCTGTGCTCTGGTCACCTCAACGGGCTGGGGAAACTCAACCTGCCAGTTACGCTTCTGACTGTGGTAAGCAAAAGCCAACACCGCAGCCGTATGCTCTCTTTGTTGTTCCTCATAATGCATCCGGATGAGGTTTATCCACCATACTGGGTGCAGAAGGATATACGAACATCCAAAATCTCATCAATGCATGAGAAACAATCAGGCCAGAGGCTGTTCCCTACCAATAGTTTTTTGACGTTTAAGCCGTAGCGCCGGATAGGTGCAGCAGGATTCATTTCTCCCTGCACCTTGATGGCTAGAAGAAGATCACTTGCTATTCATGACTGCGGCAGCAGCCATGACCGAGTCAACTACTTGTTTGTATCCAGTACAGCGACATAAAACCCCTGATACAGCCTTCCTCGCTTCTTCCTTGGTCGGATCAGGGTTTTCATGGAGGAATTCATATGCTGTCATCAACATTCCGGGTGTACAGAATCCGCACTGCAGGCCATGGTAGTCTCGGAACGCTTCCTGGATTGAGTGTAATTTGCCATTTTCCGCAAGACCCTCGACGGTCATTATTTCAGCTCCATCTGCTTGAATGGCAAATATTAAGCAAGAGCGTACCGTCCTACCATTAAATAGAATGGTACAAGAGCCACACACGCCGTGCTCACACCCAACGTGGGTTCCGAGTAGATCAAGATCCTCCCGTAAGAAATCAACGAGTAGTTTTCTAGCCTCTACCTCCCGCTGGAATTTGGTGCCATTTACCTCCATGGTAATCCGACTAAATTTTGCCATTTGCATTACCCCCCGTTACTCTATTCCATGCCTCATTCAGGCCTCTTTTGACGAAGACTCTAACCATCTCTCTACGATAATCTGCGGTTGCATGATAATCTGACTCAGCATCCGTAGCTTTTACGGCCTCCTGTGCTGCCATATCTATCAATTCATCAGTGATCAATTGGCCAGAGATGAGTTGTTCAGCGCCATCTGGTCGTACTGGAGTGGGTGCTACTCCCCCCAAGCAAATCCGAGCCTCACTGCAAAGTCCATCTTCCTCAATAACGAGTACGATGGCTACAGCCACAATAGCAAAGTCGCCAGAGCGTCGACTCAATTCTAAAAAGGACCAACCCATTTTCGGATGAAGAATTGGAATCTTCACACCAATCAAGATCTCAGAGGGTGATAAAGAGGTTGTAAGGTAGGTTAAGAAGAATTCATCGGATTTAATTTTTCGCTCACCTGAAGAGCCGATTACGGTTATCTCTGCATCCAGGCAACGTGCAATTACAGGGATCTCTGCAGAGGGATCTGCGTGAGCCAGGCTACCTCCTATGGTTCCCCGATTCCTGATCGCCACGTGGCCTATAAAGGATATTGCTTTCGGCAGAATGGGACATTTCCTTTGCACTAATGGTGATATTTCTAAATCTCTCTCTCGTGTAAGTGCACCGATTTCAAGTTTGTCATCATCCTCATTGATGAATTCAAGTTCTCGGATTCGATTGATATCGATTAGAACTCCCGGTCTGCCAAGTCTGAAATTCATGAGAGGAACTAAGCTTTGACCTCCGGCGATAATTTTGGCATCATCGCCGTACTGTTCTAACAATTCAATGGTTTTTTCCAAAGTCCTTGGAGCAAAATATTCGAAGCTACTTGGTTTCATCTAATCTCTCCTGTCTCACTGGAGGGTTTCTATTTCATTCTGTAACTGTTTGAAGAATTGTCCTACTAACATCTTGCCGATCCCGATAATCATTCTTTGTCCTGCCCCCGCAATCAAACCCCCTACTTGTCCCTCTCCTCGATACGAAAGGACAGTGCTTTCTCCTTGCTCAAACAATTCAATAAGTGCTTCCCCCTTTATAAATCCTGGTTTGCCACTGCCTTCTCCAATCAGACGGCATCGCTCTGGTGGCACTGGATCAACGATCTCGGCCGTACCAGAATAAGTTCCTTTGACAGCAGATATCCCGATTTCTACGGTTGCGTCGAATTTTCCTGGCTCTATCTCCTCAAATGATTGACAGCCCGGAATTGCATTCGCAAGATGCCTCGGGTTCGTAAGTACTTCCCATACTAGTGTTCTAGTGGCAGTAAAGGTGTGTTTCCCTTCGAGAATCATCACAGCTCCTTCTATCCACTTGATGTGATTTTGGCCTCCTGAATTAAGTGCCATATTTTGCTAGGGCTGAGTGGAAGTTCATCGATAGTCACCCCGAGGGGGGAAAGGGCATCAGCGATCGCGTTTCCGATAGCAGCAGGGACAGACATGCAGGATGCCTCTCCCACACCTTTTGATCCAAGGGCTGTAAAGGGAGAAGGAGTTTCCACATGCCCGAGTATTATCTCGGGTATCTCCATAGCAGTTGGCACTAAATAGTCCTGGAAGGAAGCTGTTAAACATTGTCCTTCCGCATCATAGGCAAACTCCTCATAAAGGCTTCCACCCAAGGCGTGGGCAATACTACCCAATACTTGGCCCTCAACCAACATAGGATTTAATATGGTGCCCGAATCATGTACACTAGCCCACTTTAAGAACTCTAATTCACCTGTTTCGGGATCGATCTCCACGACTATGGCTTCAGCGACAAACCCATAAGTGTTTGAAGAATTCACGCGATCCTGCTCGTCTGGGGGTTGAGATGTCGGCATAGAATAAAAACAACTATCATAAAGACCAACATCCATATCTTCTGGCAGAGCAGCTTGATTCCAATGTGCGGTTCCAGCTACATGTCTGAGTTTCATAGATCGATCCGGAGATCCTTTAACCAATACCTTCCCGTCTTTAAGCTCCAGGTCAATGGGATTGACCTCCAGAAGATGCGCGGCGATATTGAGTATTTTGTCGCGGACACGGTGACAAGCTTTAACTAGTGCAGTTGTACCAACCGATGAGAAACGGCTTGAGTAACTTCCGGTGGTGATGGAAAATACCCGATCGTGTGTATCCACAGCATTGCTTATCGTCACATCATCGGGATGGACTCCCAACTCATCTGCCACGATCTGAGCAATTACTGTGTCATGCCCTTGCCCTTGCGGATTGGTGGAGGCAACGACGTGTACCTTACCCAATGGATCCATCTTGACCAAGATTGAATCGCCCGAGCCAGACTTAGGATGTCCTTTCGCTCTTTGTTCCGGGGTTAAAGCGGTTGTGACATACGCGATATTGGTAACAGTAGGATCTACAATAGTGGAAAAGCCTATGCCGATTAATCTACCTTCCTCCCTTGCTTTTCCCTGTACTTCCCTCATCTTCTCATAGTCGATTTTGTCGAGGGCCAACTGAAACGCTTTCTGATAATTCCCCGCATCGTAGATTCCTCCAGTGGCCGTGGTGTAAGGAAATTGATCTGGTTGGATAAAATTTTTGAACCGTAATTCTGCTGGATCCATATCTAGTTTTGTTGCTATCATGTCTATTAATCGTTCGACGCTGAAGTAGAGTTCCTGACAGGTATACCCCCTGTTCGGCGCGGTGAGGCACTTGTTAGTACCTACTACCATGACCTCCCTATCCAAATTTCTTATCTGGTAAGCACCAGTATGGTTTCCTAGACTTCGATAAGCACAGCCAGGTTCGGGGGGTCGAATATAACCGCCGGTGTTGTCCATGGCCTTATCTTTAAGAGCCAAAATGGTGCCATCCTGTTTGACCGCAGCTTCCATATAGGTGACTCGATCTGTACCAGTTGAACTTGCAAGCAGATGCTCACGACGATCCTCGATCCATTTAACGGTTAATCCTGTTTTCTTGGCAGCAAGTGCGATTAAGGCAATATAGGGATACATACCGGTCTTCGTGCCAAAGCCCCCCCCAATGTCCGCAGGAACAATCCACCGCATCTTATTCTCGGGAACCCCTAAGGCCAGAGCGACAATGGAGTGATTTACGAATGGACCTTGATAATTGTTATAAATTACAAACTCCCCATCATACGGATTGTAAGAGGCTATGACTGCGTAGGTCTCCATAGGTGTCGACCCATATTTCGGGAAATGGAATTTACCTTTGACGACAAGATCTGCCTCTTCATATGCCTTGTCTGGATCGCCATATTTGAAAAATCGGTGAGAATAGATGTTGCTTCCAAGATTTTCATGGAGGATCGAAGCATCCGGTGTGGCGGCCTCCTCTATATCCATTACCACTGGGAGGGGATCATATTGAACCTCTATTAAATCCAGCGCGTCCTCAGCAACGTAGCGTGAGTCTGCGATTACGACCGCCACGGGCTCGCCCACAAAACGGACCTTATCAACGGCACAGCAGTAATATTTTGGGGGAACTGGGACTCCAACGGGAAATGGGTTAGACATTCTCTTCACGTCTTCACCAGTAAGGATGCCCCTCACGCCATCAATTCGCTCTGCCTCGGTAGTATTTACAGCTCTTATCCAGGCATGAGGATAGGGGCTTCGGAGGATAGCAGCGTGCTTCATGTTTGGGAGACGGATATCATCAGTAAATTTACCGCGGCCAGTTAAAAGTCGCAGATCTTCCTTCCTTTTAATACTCTTCCCTACCCATTTCTGTTGTTCTTGATTAGCCATTTTCTCTCTCCAGATAAACACCTGATGCGTTTCCAAAGCGTTAAAATTCCAAGCCTAACTTCATTGACAACTTAAACCGCAGTGTTTATTTAGACTTTCGGTCCTGGTTAATAACTTTTAGTGCCCTTGCTAGGAACCTATCCTTTAAACCAATCCAGTGTATGGATAGAATATCCCAATCCAATTTCTCGGTTAAGAACTGGATCTGTCAATACGCATTCAAAACGTTCAGGAAACAGAAAACCGTCAGTGATTAACGGGGGAGTTCCTGAGAATATGAAAATCTCCTGTAAAGATCCCTGGATCCTTTCCCTGACCTCACTTAATAATTGCTCAGGTGACAAGATACTTGAAAGCCTGGCCTCCTGATAAAGGGTCTTTACTCCATCATCCACTGCCCAGCTTCGGATCTCAATCTGATCCCAATGGTTGCTTATCTCCTCATAAGACCAAAAGCTTTTCGAAACAACAGCGGGACAAACCTGTTTTGACTTCAAGATATCTATCTGCTCGAGTTCTCGATCCGTATGGTCACTCCCTAATCCTACGCACAAATTCTCTTCATCCAAGATGAGAACAAATTCTACTTCTCCCGATGTTTTTACACCTTGTACAAATAACTCATCTAGCATGCATATCCCTTGGGGAGATTTAGGATAGAACATTGGGATCGATGGCGGAGGTTTGACACCGGCCTTTTTGAGCTCCTCGACATGTTTCAGAACTACCGAGGTGTCACGCCCTGTATAGCCACAGAGAATGCCACCTTTCGGTGTGATTACGAAGTCTTTTTTCCTTTTGAGCTCTTCAATGGTCACCTGTAATTCCATTGATAAACCTTTCCGCAGTATGGTAGAAAACCCGCCAGGATCAGTCGCTTTTCTCGAGCTTATCCATCTCCGATTCTCGAAGCACCCTTCTCAGAATCTTCCCTGTCGATGTTTTCGGAAGCTCATCTACAAAATCGACATCTCGCGGGTACTTATAAGGAGCGATGATCTCCTTTACATGATCCTGAAGATTCTTTGCTAATTCAGGTTTGGGCTCATACCCCTCCTTCAGGACAACCCATGCCTTTATCCTTTCACCCGATTTTGGATCCATTACCCCTGCAACACCTGACTCCAAGACGGCTTCATGCTCCTGTAAGGCATTTTCAACTTCCGCGGGCGAGATACGATAACCATGGCTGGTCATAATATCGTCTGACCTAGAGCCGTACCAGAAGTAACCATCTTCATCCATAGTCACCAAATCCTTGGTGTCGTACCAATTGTTTGGTAAAAATACTTCATCCATTTGATCCTGCATCTTGAAGTATTCTATGAATAGGCCTGGATGATCACGTCGGATAGCCAGGTGCCCCATCTCACCTGGTGGAAGCAATTCCCCATTAAGATTTACTATACCCACTTCAATTCCGGGTAGAGGCTTACCCATTGATCCGATCCTTACAGGAAGCGTGGTCTGGGTGGTGCAGAATTCATGGGCTTCCGTCTGGCCCATGCAGTCAAGTATCTTCACACCAAATCGTCGCATCCATTCTCGCCATGTTTCCGCCAAGAGAGGTTCTCCTGAGCTTAGACATGTCACTAGGGAGCTGGTATCATATCTGCCCTCAGCATCCTTTACAGCAAGCATCCGCCGATAGATAGTCGGTGTACCCGCGAATATTGTGATCTTGTACTTTTCTATAAACTCGAAAGAACGTTCTGCATCAAATCGTTCATCCGAATATATTGCCGCTGAAGTCCCCCACCTTAAAGCATATAGAAAATTGTGGCCAAGTGCGTACATCCAGGTCAGGGCGGTAGGACCTCCACAGATAGCCCCTCTTTCTAATCCCATGGTGAACTTTCCTATAGGGTCACCTGTTCCAATGATAAAGCGATGACCATGTACAACACCTTTCGGTGGTCCCGTTGTTCCAGATGTATAAAGAAAGAAAGCTGGATCATCCTTATGGGTTTCAACCAATGGAGGGACCCCTTCCCCTTCTTTCATAAGTTCCTGGAAGGAGATTTGATCCGATTTAGTCTCACCGATAATGATGATGTTTCTTAACGTCTTGCATTTGGTGCGAATATTTTCAATGGCTTTGATAAACTCGGAGGTCGTGATGACAGCCACGGCCTCGCTATTATTGATGATATGTTCAAGCTCATACTCCCTAAGCATGATGTTAGTAGGAATAGGTACTGCACCAATCTTCTGGCCTCCCAGGAATGAAATCAGGAACTCTGGAAGATTCGGAGTTCGGATCAAATAGCGGTCGCCTTTTGAAATGCCAAGTTTGTGCAAGCCATTAGCAAAGCTGTCGGTAAACTTGCTCAATTGTTTGTAGGTGATTTCTGTATCTTGGTGATAGAGCGCCACATCCTCTGCTCTTCCATGTTCCACCCAGTAATCAACGATAAGCCTCGCCATATTTAGCTTCTCTGGGATATCCAACCTGAAGAAGCCCTGAGTATCCATTTTGTGGAAGGTCCAGTCTTTCTCAACGGCCTGCATCTCTTCACCTCCTCCGGATTTAACTCACACAGCAGGTAAAATTCCTCTGAGCTCTCACCCTATCACAACAGAGATTCAATTCCAGGGTTAAGCCAGGCTACACGATCTTCAAGTGCCGGGAACCTCTCTCGAGTTTTTTGGACATCACTCAAGTCTAAATCCGCAAATAAGATTGCTTCCTCATCACCACCGCTTGCAAGGATTTCCCCCCAGGGATTTACGATCATGCTATGGCCTAAGAAGGTGCTTTCATGACATTTTCCGACACTATTTGCTGAAATGAGGAAACATTGATTCTCAAACGCCCTGACCTTATTGAGCGTCAACCAATGTTCCAGTCTGGGGTAAGGCCAAGCCGAACAGACTAGAAAGAATTCGGATCCCATATCAACCATGTATCGGAACATCTCTGGAAATCGAAGGTCATAACAAGTAGCCATACCCAATTTGCCGATCGGTGTTTCCGCGACAACAAGCCTCTTGCCCGGATTCAGGATTTGAGACTCTTTTGATTGGTAACCAAAAAGATGGATTTTCCGATAGTTTGCTAAAATCTCGCCATGGGGTGAAAGAACATAGCTAGAGTTGAAGTATTGGTCTCCATCCTTTTCCACGAAACTACCTGTATGAAGGTATGCTCCCACCTCCTTAGCTAGGTTCCTCAGCATTCCAAAGGTAGGTCCATCCTTTTCTTCAGCTTCTTGAATATAGGCATCGAAACTTAAGAAGCCAATATTCCAAAGCTCGGGCAAGATGACCAGATCGGCGCTTTTTGCCATCCGTATGCGTTCCGCTGCAAGATCAAGATTTGCTGACTTATCCCCATTAATTACTGGGATCTGTATGGATGCCACCCGTATTGTATCCTCCACAATAAAGGATCCTCCTTTCAACAACTGCCCATGGGCGTATGGCTACTTGTAGTACCGAATCTCGAAAATTTTACAGCCAAATGGGATATTGTAAGGTCCATGCTTCATTCCCGGTGGACGGCAGCCATAATAGCCAGGTAGATATGTCTCTTCCTTCTCGATATCAATTAGACTTCCAGAGAGGATATAAACCTCCTCCCAGAAGTCGTGGATAAGGGTCTCGCTTGTTTTTATGCCAGGTGGAAATTTCACCAGCCTGGTGTAATCGCCTGTCTCGGGGTCTTCGCTAAGGATCTTCTCTTTGATACCCAAAGTGTCACCCTCGACACTCCTCCATTTGTATGTGGTGTCACAATCAATGAATTCGATCTCAGGTTTTGACATTTGACTTCTCCCAATTATTTACGATGCAAGTGCTAGAACATCTACGTTTGAAGTTGAGAATTTCTAGCACAAGCTGCAATCAATACACATTAGTTGTTGGTAGATGAATATTCCGAATATTCTTGTTATCCGTAAAAACCTACCTGCTACTAACGCGAAAGGAACCCTGCAAACTGTGGTGACAAGTAAAATATCCAATAATGACTTGTTGGCTCCCCTTGTTTGGGATTATCCGTCAAGTTTTGCGATGGACATTCAAAGTCCTACCATAGATCATATTGCGTAACGATGTTAATCAATCCCACCAGCAACTGAAAGATTCGCAAAGGACTTTATCATCACTTGTTCAATGAAGAAACGGTTCTGGTTGCCTAAGTTCTCTCACTTGTGCATATCGCCAAGCTGCAGTGAGTGCCTTAGCAGCGATTAGTGTCGTTTCAAAGACAGGAACATTTAATCCATCAATCTCAAGCAACCATTTCTGCTTTACCTCTCCTCCGAGAACCACTGTATAGAGAGGCTTCTCGTGCTTTAATTTCAGAGCTTTGGTAAAGACTTCCCTCATACCGTCAAAGTCAGCGTTTGCCAATCCTAATAAGATAAGCAAGACAGCGTCAACATTATTGTCGTTCAGAACTGATAATAGCCCCTCTTCATGGACAAGCCGGTTGCCGGCTCCAAGGGATGCCCATAAATCCAAAGGATTTGCCACCGGCTGCCATTCTGGTAGGAACTTCTTCACACGCTCGTGTGTAACTGGCTCGAACTCCGCCAACTCGAACCCGCGCTCAGAAAGCTCATCTGAGGCCAACACACCATTCGCTCCACTAAAGGTCACGATTCCAACCCGGTTTCCCCTCGGTAGAGGCTGATAGGAGAAAGCTTTCATGAACTCAAGGAATTCCTCCAGGTCTTTGGCGCGGGTTACTCCGTATTGCCGGAACGTATGATCGATAAGTGTGTCATCGAGTGCAAATGATCCAGTATGAGAAGCAGAAGCCTTCGCGCCTGCCTCAGTTCGACCTGTTTTTAGAACAATGATCGGCATATCCCGTTTTACTTTATTTGCCAATGAGAAAAAACGTCGCGGTTCTTTCATCCCTTCAAGATAGAGTGCCGCAATCTGTATTCCAGGCTCTTTCCACGCCCACTCGAGAAAATCCGTTTCGTCCAGATCAATTTTATTGCCGAAAATCACACTTGCTCCAATTCCAATACGTTGAACTGTGCGAAACATCAGTTGATCGGCTACAGCACCAGCGAAAATACCCGATTGACCCGCGAGCCCAATTTGACCCTCTTCCCAGTTCTCAAATAGAATAAAGCTCCCTGCTAGCTTCTTGCCCATATTTATGAATCCAATCGAATTTGGACCCAGGCAACGAACACCAGTTTGTTTAATAAGATCCTCGAGAACCTTTTGCCGCTTTTCTCCTTCATCACCAACCTCAGCGAAACCAGCCGAAATGATGACTGCCGCCTTAACACCTTTCTTCGCACAATCCTCTAGGAGGGTGGCCACAAACTTCCCAGGGAGTAGGAAAAAGACGAGGTCGATGTCGTCAGGAACCTCGAGAATGCTGGGATATACTTTAAGGCCTAAGATCTCATCCGCGTGTGGATTGATTGGGTATACTCGACCTTGGAAACCGTTAACTAAGATATTCTTCAAAAGTACATGCCCTGTCTTCTCAGGATTTGTCGAAGCACCAATTACCGCTATGGATCGTGGCTCAAGGACTGCCCGAATGTCATTTTCATGTTGCTTTCCTGAATTTTCGCTTGGAGGAAGCGAGCTTCTAAATTCATCTGTGGTGAGTGTTATAAGTGCATCGAGAGCAATAACATCATCACCTTTGACCACTAGAGGGTTAATATCCAATTCCTCAATATCTCTGTGGAACTCAATAGCGAGTTCTGAAAGCTGAGTAAGTGCTTTTGCCAGTTTAACTTTATTCGCCTTCGGTTGTCCCCGATAACCATCTAGAACTTCAGCTCCTCTAATCTCAGCCAACATTTCGGTTGCTCCCATTTCATCTATAGGCGCGAGCCGGAATGTAACATCCTTCAGCACATCTACGAACACTCCTCCAAGTCCATAAGCAACCACGGGGCCAAATGGCGGTTTGTTTGATATTCCTACGATTGTCTCAATTCCTCCACCCATCATTTCTTGTATAAGGACTCCATGGATAATTGCCTTTGGATATCTCTCTGTAATCCCCCCCATAATGGCGCGATAACCCTGTCGCACCTCCTCGACATCGTTGATATCTAGCAGCACGCCACCTACATCCGTCTTGTGGAGGATGTCGGGTGAGGCGATCTTCAGTGCCACTGGAAATCCTATTCTTTTGGCGCTTGCTATCGCCTCGCTTTCACTTGAGACAAGTTCTTCACGAGTCGTGGTCATCCCGGCATTCGTAAGAACTTCCTTCGCTTCTGCCTCAGTCAGCTTTGTACGGTCGTCTTGGCGAACACGGTTAATAATTGATTGAATATTCGATTTTTGCATTGTGGGCTTTGACTCCGTTCATCAATTTAATTTGAAATTCTTTAGTTTTTATGGAAAGAAGGTGTTTAAAGAGAAAGAAGACATCTGCAAGATGTGATAGATGTTGATTTTCGTTAGTCACCACGAAAGGAACCAAATGTTGTACAAGATTATTACACCTTCTTACCGAAGGGTTATCCGGTTTCTTGACAGGTATTTCCCTAACTATTATACTAGTATACTAGTTGTGGGCGATAAATTCAATCCTTAATAATTGCATAAATTGTAGAAGGTAATAGGTGTATTCATCCATTGAACCCACGCGTAATTTGTCACAGACAGCTTATATTGTATTGCGTCAATCGATCAGGGACGGATCGCTTATCAAGGACCGATTGTATTCGGTAAACGAGTTAGCGAAGTCCATGGGAACTTCGCGAACCCCCGTTCGAGAGGCACTAATTGAACTCGCGAATGAAGGCTTGGTGGTCATTGAGCCACAGCGCGGTTTTAGACTGCGCGTGATTGATTCAGATGAGCGCGAGGAGATTTTTAAACTTCGAGAACTTCTCGAGGTATTCGTCGTTAAGCAATTAGCCGAAACAATATCGGAAAATGATATCGCTCAGCTTCGTCGAATTATCAATGAGCAGTCGAACTATGTAACTGACCCAAATCGATTCCTACAAATCGACGAGGAGTTTCATATCCTCATGCCGCGATTGGCTGGTCTAAAGCGTACACACAAGATCATGTCTTCATTACGAGGGGCGATGTGGTTGCTTGGAACTGCTGCTTTGGTATCTCCAGAAAGGGCTTCCAATGTTCTTAAAGAACATCAATCCATACTTGATGCCATAGAAGCTCATGATGTTGAAGCTGCAGCGTCTGCTATGAAAGTCCATCTCCGTATTACTTCAGATGTATTAGATCAGCAAGAGTCTCCGCGAGAATGATCCAGTTTTCAGCCCATAATTGAAAAGCTTGATAGAGACGGCTCATTTCTAATTTTATGAACCGCAGATTCAACTCACAAGTGCATCATTGAAGGTTGGAATTAGGGGAGGGCTGCAGTAGCATCGGTGCTTCTTAGACCAGTGAAATCAATGGAGCACTGATGATCTGAATCTGCAATAGATAAAATAGAATCATTCATGCTAATGTTTGAGCAATTAGGGAGTTTACTAATGCTGTAGCTACTGGATCCGATAGCGGCTTCTCGTTGAAAAGGCGGAATGTTGTCAGGATTAGTTTACCCTTACCAGATCGTTGTTCTGCAATTAAAGCCACCGGTTTATGGATCCAACCAACAAACATCCCTGCGTGGACGTCTGCCTCAAAATCCAAGTGTTTGAGTCCATTAATAACAGAATCGGGCATCACTCGCTCGAAAGTCATGTCGAGATAAGGACCCCCAGGAATCCTTTCAAAAGAACCTTGTCTTCGCAGCCACGCGAAAGTAGAAACCCAATCCCCTTGCCAGGATGTTCCCTCACGGGAGATTATTTCTACACCTGGAATCTCAACCTTGTCAGAGTCGGGTCGATCTGCCACGAAAAGCAGACGTCCACCTTTGCGCACATGTGCAAGCAACTCGTTGTTGAGCTTTTGGGTCACGACGGTATCTGCTTCTGCGATGTCGGGTGTTACGGTGTAACCTAATCCTGACAAATACTCACTTAAATAATCACTTGGTGTCCATAACTGGTATCCATGGAAATTTGATCCATATAAGCGGGGATAGAATGACAGCGCCAAGTCGTTTGAAGCCAGTATAATCCCGTCTTTTGACAGGAGCGCAAACTCAAGATTACAGCGCATCGGTTGTTGAAGCTTGGGACTCTGAAAACTAATCTCACCAACACTCCGTACATGACCGGGAGCTATATCTGGGACCTCCATACATCCGGCAGCATTATTTGCAGATAAACGCCACTGCACCCTTGACCCTCTGATGGTTTCTCCTGCGCCATGCGCCACCTTAATTTCCACCTGTACCGGCTCTCCAGGCCAGTAAGAAACCCTCTCCCACGTGGAGATAATCACTGTGTCCTTATTGATTGAGGCGAATTTGTGACTAAACACTCGAGGGTTTCGATTCATGTCCATCAAACCGTTGCTTTCCCAGTGAACATCCGTTAACTCAGTAACGACATACCCCGATATTTCCTCCTGCGACCGGATGGTCTCGATCTCGTACTTTAGGGCTTCGAATTGCTGTAACTGCGTCGCCTCAATGAAGCAGATCCAGTCATCGAAAACATTATCAAGCCCCAACCGCCGAAAACGGTTTTTTACGCCATGGGGATATGCAGCTCCATCTGCCCAGTTCGCTCCAGTCTCAAACCACCACGGCTCATTTCCATCCTCGTCCAATAACAAATCGATATTGGGCAATCCCCAATTGCCGAATTCGGAAACAATAAGTGGTTCCCGGCAAGTTCGTATGGCTTCCTTGCTTTTTGAGAATGTGTACTCAGGTCTAGTAACAAAAGTGCTAATGTTTTTGTTCCACTTGTGTCGATGATCCGGGATGTTGCTGTAAAAATGGTAATCATCCAGGTCCGTTTGCATGTGGAAGTTGGGACAGCAAGGTGAGTTATCCACAATAAGGCGGTTTGGATCAAGCGATTTAGCCCATCGATAGGTCTCCTGAATCCAGTGCCGATGGGTCTCATCATGGTTTAATTCCAGCCCCCAACCTTCGTTGATAATTGTCCACACAATAATCGAGGGATGATTCCAGTCCCGCTCAATCATCCCTTTAAGCGTATCGCGAGCTCTTTCGGCTGTTTTCTCTGTGAACAGCTGCCAGCTTGGCAATTCAGCCCAGATTAACATACCCATACGATCTGCAACATCTAGATAGCGTGGATCGGGAACTTTTATATGACACCTCAAACAATTGAATCCCAGTGCCTTGGCTTTGTCGATTTGATCCTCCAAGAAGCTGACTGAAGGAGGAGTGTAAATGGTTTTGGGATAGTAAGCCTGATCGAGGGCGCCTAAAAGATACAGTGGCTCTCCATTGAGGAAGAGTCTACCATGAGAAGTCTCGATCTTACGAAACCCAAATGTTTCAACGGTGATATCGACAATCGCAGTCCCCTCCTGAAGCCTAACCTCAAGGCTATGCAGCCCAGGTTCATCAGGCGACCAGGCCATCGGGTCTTTTACCGTCAATTTAATATCCAGTTCGTCGTCATCCAAAGGTATGGGGATGTCTCCAGTGGCAACACACGTACCTTCAGGATCAGTTACTTCAACGATCAATCGTGTTGAATGCCCCACGGGACCTGAAAGCTTTACAAGGACTTCAACATGCCCGGAATTGAGGTCTGGGGAGATGAAGGTCGATGCCACATGAATGTAAGACCTGCGCTCCAGCCACGCTGACTGCCAGATGCCACTGATGGGACCATACCAACTCTGTTTCCCGTGTGGAATCTCTGAGAATTGGGAATCAGGATTCAATAGGAGATTTTCCGAATAATCACTTACGCGTAGCACCAAGGAGTTAGCACTGTCAAATGAGAGATATTTGGATAATTCGAACTCAAATGGGAGGTATCCACCCTCATTCATGCCGAGATAATGCCCGTTCAACCAACCCTTCGTCAGATAATCAGCAGCCCCACAGTGAAAGAAGATTGAGTAGTCACACCATTCGGGAGGTACCTGAAATTCCCGAAGATACCAAGCTGTGCCTGCTACTTCACGAAGCTCTTGGAACTGCGCTTGCCAAGGCATGGGTACAACAGCTTCTTGTTCAAAGCGGATCAGTTCTGCTTGTTGCAGGTTATCCGGATCATATTGAAATTTCCAAATGCCATTTAAGTCAATCCGATCTCGATACACAATTCTTCCCTCATTTCTATGTCTTGAGGTGTTAAGGTGAATCAAAACTTTCAGTTTTTTACGACCTATTTATCCATCACCTATTTTGGCTTACGCTTTTGAGCAACGCGTCCCATCGTTGGATCAAGGGCGTCTCTCAAGCCATCACCAAGCAGGTTAGCCGCAAGGATTGTCACCATAATCACTAATCCTGGGAAGAAGGTAACCCATGGCGCTTCGGATAGAAGCCAAATACCCGCATTCATAAGCGCCCCCCATTCGGGTATGGGAGGTTGTGCTCCGAGGCCCAAGTAACTCAGCCCTGCACCCACCATAATCGCACCACCGACTGCCATGGAGGAAGCCACGATCAGGGGGGCCAATACATTCGGAAAGATATGGCGTGTGAGAATTCGAGTGTTACTTGCACCAACGACTCGTGCGGAATCCACATATGTATTTTCCTTGACCGACATTACCTGTCCGCGCGTTAACCGAATATAGAGTGGAGAAAAAGAAATTCCGATGGCTATCATGGCATTGGTAAAGCCTGGTCCTAAAGCTGCGACGATGGCCAATGCTAATAGTATTCCGGGAAAGGCCAAGAGCGAATCAGAGAAAAAGTCAATCGCCTGACCAATCTTCCCTCCCCGGAACCCACTGATTAAACCTAGTGGAACACCGATAAGTGCGGCCACCGATGTAGCAATAAAAGCAGTGCCCAAAGAATAAGCAGCGCCCGCGATAATACGACTGAGTAAGTCCCGCCCAATCTGATCCGTTCCCATCAGATGATCCATGCTAGGCGGACTCAGGAGCGCGTCAGAGTCTGGTTCGAATGGATCATAGGGTGTGATGAATTGGCCAACAACAGCAACGGTCACAAAGAAACATAGTATTGCCAGTCCAACCATCCCGCTTCGACTTCTTCTAACGGCTTGCCATATTCCCATGCTACGATCCAGTCCGCTTAAAGAAAAACTACTTCAAAGGGAAGGTTTCCCAGGATGTGCCTTATCCGCTACGTTAAATGTTTCTTGGTCATGAAAATAACTGATCTCGGTGCCGGCTGCCTGCTACTTGTCCTGATGATGAATCCGGGGATCCAAGAACCCGTAGAGTAAATCCACGCCTAAATTCGTAAGAACGTAAAAGGTAGCGATAAGGAAAATCAAGGCCTGTGCGAGAGGGAAATCGCGAGATTGAACAGCTTGAATAAGAAGACGACCGATCCCGGGTCTTGAAAACACAATCTCGACGAGTAAGACGCCGCTCAGTAGACCGCCGACCTGCAATCCAATTATCGTGATAATAGGGATTAAGGCATTACGCATAACATGGACATTCATCACTCGTGATTCGCGAATCCCTTTTGCTCGTGCGGTTCTTACGTAGTCGTGGTGAAATACCTCGAGCAGACTGGATCGTGTCATACGAGCGATGATCGCAGCACCTCCAATACCTAGAGCAATTGAAGGTAGGATTACAAACCGAATCCCGCCACTCCCTCCTGCTGGCAGCCATTCGAGTTGAAAAGAGAAGAGGCTGATGAGCAAGAGACCCAACCAAAATACGGGAATAGAGATCCCAAGGACCGAAACCGAAATTCCCAACCAGTCCAGCCAGGTATTGTGCCCTACAGCAGCGATGATGCCTAATGGGATGCCGAGTACGAGAGCGACGATCATGCCGCCAATCGCAAGCTTCACGGTCGCTGGCAGTGTCAGTGTAATTTCATCGATCACCGGCGCTTTCGTTCGCAGGGAGCGTCCGAGATCCCCTTGAAGCACCCCCCCGATAAAACGTCCATACTGAACATAAAGGGGGTCATTGAGCCCCATCTCTTCCCTGATCTGTTCCACAACCTCAGGATCGGCTGCTTGCCCGCCCAATGCAGCCATAGCCGGATCCCCTGGAAGCAGATGGAGAATCAGGAAGGTGAGAAACGAGACAAAGAGTACCACCAGCAAAGAAAGCAGCAACCTCTGTAAGATATACTGGCGCATCTTTTCCTCGTTAAATGATTTTACCCAAAACTAAATTTGCTCGGGCACATGGGCGGGTGTCAAAATTATGGTGTAAATTATGGAGGATCACCCCATAATTTACACCACTTTTAACGAGTGATATTACGACTAAACTTCGCCCTTAAGCCAAGTATCTTGGAAGTACATGGGCAATCCTCTGGGATCGTTGATGGTGTCCTGTACCTCTGGACCTTGAACGAAGAGGATCACGGTTTCCGCAAGTGGAATAATAAGGGCCTGGTCCATGATGATCTTCTGGATTTCGCTGTAGGAAGCTGCTCGCTCAGCCCTGTCCATTTGAGTGACGGCGACGTCCAGCAAAGTGTCTAATTCGTCATCTTTGTAGTAGGTCCAATTGAACATGCCGATCATGCGGGAATGGAACAAGAGGCCCAGGATGCTTGGATCGGAAGCTGAGATAACATTCGGTGAGATATTCGCCTCACCGTTCGCACTTGCCTCCCCAGCAGCAAGCATGTCCAATTGCAGTACCTGGACATCGACGCCAATCTCCTTCATTTGTGCCTGAAACAGCTCTGTCCAAGTCCAGGTGCCGATGGCGTAAATCAGGCTCACTTCAAGTCTGTTTCCATCTTTGACGCGTATACCATCATCGCCCATCGTCCATCCAGACCCTTCAAGGATTTGGGCTGCTTTTTGGGGATCGTAGGGATGGTAGTCCTCTACGGCCGGATCATAGGCCCACGTGGCTTTCGTAAGCGGTCCATTTGCCATTGGCCAAACATCAAACCAGACTGCCTTGGCGATTGCTTCGCGATCGGTACCATAGTTGAGGGCTTGGCGGACATTAACATCATCTGTCGGAAAACGTTCTGTGTTGATTAACGCAGCACCCGGAAAGCCCGGAGGTTTCTTAGCAAAAACGTTGTAACCCTCATCCTCGAAGCTTTCAACCTGAACTTCAGGAACACCCTCAAGGATGTGCAACTGGCCACTTCGCAGCATCCCTGCCCGTGTATTGTGGTCCGCAACTAGCCGGTAGGTTACCTTGTCTAGATACGCAGGTCCGCTGTTTGAAAAGATTGGACTTGCCCATTTGTACTCCGGATTATTGATCATGGTGATATGATCGTCGCGCACATATTCCGACCACATAAAGGGGCCAGTGCCAACAACATTTCGAGGGAAATCTTCGCCATATTTCTCCACTGCCGCGGGCGATACCATTGCGAGAAAACCTTGGCTGAAGGAATCCAGACCCGGCGCGTAAGGTGCTGCGAACATGACTTTGGCCGTGTAATCGTCGATGACCTCAGTACCAGTGTAAGGTCCCAGAATAGATCGTGCAATGCTTGCTTGGGTGGCAGGGTCTACGATGCGATCAAGGTTGAATTTCACCGCCTCAGCATTGAAGGGTGTACCATCATGGAACTTCACATCATCGCGCAAGTTAAAGGTGATACTGGTGCCATCCGAGGAGACCTCCCAGGATTCGGCCAACCCTGGACGGTAAATTGTCGCATCTGCTGGATCGGTATACACGAGCTTCTCGCACACTTTCTCACTAAGATTCGTGACCCACTCCGAAGAAGCAGCATGAGGATCGTAAATCAACGGATCCATTACCTCGCCGACGAAAAGCTCACCACCCGAGACGGGCCCTTCTGCTACCGTCGGCGCGGCGGTAGTAGTGCCAGCCAACTCGTCTCCATTGCAGGCGGCAAGGACACCAGCGGCTCCTGTCAGGAAAGTACCTTTAAGAAAATCCCTGCGCGAGAGCCCGGATTTAGACTTCTTTGTATCCATAGTCCTGTCTCCTTTCATAAAGATGGTCATCGGGGATTGTGAATGAAGCTTGCGTTATGGAGATGAAATGTGATAGTATACATTAAACGTGCAATATTGCATGTTTAATGTAAATATTAGCACGGGCTGCCTTTGGAGTCAAGCTGGATTGAGGTGTAAGGCTACCAATGAGGTATTGGAGGATGTGTAATAAGGATGCCGATGGGTAGCCCGTCAAGTCCTTGCCGAAATCATTACGGGAAAATACTTCGTTACACATCCCTTGGATCCCTAACCAAAGATCGGGGTAAATCACCTCAATACATCCTGACAATACTATAACCGAAAGTATAAACACTATTCTGATTCTGGATGGGTGAGAGATGCCTTACGCAGAGATAAACAATATCAAGCTCTATTATGATGATCATGGAGATGGCCAACCATTGGTCCTCGTTCATGGTTTCTCAAGCTCAGGAGAGTTATGGACACCTTTTATCCCCCCATTTAAAGACAGATATCGAATCATCGTACCTGATTTGCGCGGCCATGGATACAGCACAGGGGAGCCAGAAACAATGAATCATCGGCGTTTTGCTGAGGATATCATTGCACTCCTAAACCATTTACAAATAGATCAGGCGCATCTCGTTGGTCACAGCTCGGGTGGAATGTGCTTTCTCTTTATCGGCATTGACTATCCGCATCGTGTTCATTCCCTGTCGCTCATCAGCGCCACCTACACTTTCGATGAATATGCTCGAAACCAAATGCGAAATATAGCAGCCGAATTAGAAAATGACACAGAGGGTATCGCGGAATCGAACCGGATCCACGGTCCAACACACGGAGAAGATTACTGGAAAGTCCTACGAGAGGTATTCCTGACATTCACGACGAATCCTGACGAATTGCTTTCTGATCCCGAAGATATGAACGCAATTCGGTGTCCTGTGCTTATTATGCACGGCGACCGCGATGAAATTTTCCCTGTCAACATTCCGGTAACGATGTACAAATCACTGCCCAATTCTGAGCTCTGCATTCTTCAAAACACAACCCATGCACTGCCGGCGGAACGCCCCACAGTCTTCCTCATGCTTCTCGAGGATTTCCTTAAACGGGTCCAGGATTCGAAGTGATTTTGGACAACTAAATTATCCAATGTGGCAATAATGTTCTAGAATCCAAGCAGAATGTATTCAAATTGACACCTTAAAACAAGCCGCAGAAATGAGTCAGAGACAAGTATGTCTGACAACATAAAACTTGCAGGAAACATTTTAAATATTCAAGTAGACGAGACCGACGAACCCCTTAAAATCCTCAAGGCGGTCGCTTCAGAGCCTCGTCTTCGAATATTAGATCTCCTTGCAAACAAGGTCTATAACGTAAGTGAAATTTCCGAAGCTTTAGGGTTACCTATCTCCACAACTGTTCTCCACATTAAGACACTTGAGGAGGCCAAATTGCTCAAGACCGAACTCCGTCCCGGAAGCCGCGGCCTTCAAAAGATTTGTGCGCGGGTGTATGATAGCCTCTTTATTGAGTTATCTCGTGGTGAACCATTGGCCGGACAAGAGTTATCCATATCAATGCCTATCGGAGCATTCGTTGACTTTCAAGTCTCCCCAACCTGTGGGCTTGTTAGCGAGACGAGCATTATTGGTCTCTTCGACGATCCTTCATCATTTTACGAGCCAGAAAGAATTCGAGCCCAGCTACTATGGTTTAAAGAGGGATTCGTCGAATACCGCTTTCCTAATCGTCTACCCCCTGAAGCTATCCTTGACAGTCTACAACTCAGTCTTGAGATCTGTTCAGAAGCGCCACTGCATCAACGGAATTGGCCATCCGATATCACACTTTGGATTAATCAGCACGAGATTGGAACGTGGACGAGTCCCTCGGATTTCGGAGGCGAACATGGCGCGCTCACACCAAAATGGTGGGAGAATTGGAATTCACAATATGGTTTGCTTAAGGTATGGCAGGTCAATGGATCAGGTGGCTTCATCGATGGTGTTGAAGTGTCCAATGTTCGCGTAGAAGACCTAAATCTTCAGGATCATAACTTCATCAATGTGCGCGTTGGCGTTAAACCAGACGCACGAAATGTTGGAGGCCTAAACATTTTCGGCCGTTTATTCGGTAACTACCCACAAGATATACTCCTTCGACTCATTTACCACTATGCCACTGATCCAGACGGAAAACCAAATAATCAAAGTTGAGCACGAATTCTCTGATAAGCATTGAAGGTATAGCTTATTGGAAAGATCTGAATTCCCGTTCTCTAGATCAATTAATTCCTTTCCACCTTCGTTGTATATTACGGCACTGATCAACCCATTAATCTACCTTCACCAGGTTGGAAGTATCGTTTTTTCAGCCATCGGTACACAGAACTAAATCGTTACAAAAAACTAGATGAATTAAATTGTGATTCGGAATATTGAGGGTTTGTTCCAGTAATTTCACATTGTGTCTATTAACTCTTAGTTTGGGAGACGGATAAGGGTCTATTCTCAAATTCAGCACCAGATAGTAAAGACCATTAATCGGAATTCGCCATACGGCCAAGGTTCCTTTTTGGAAGAGTAAGGATCTGTAAAACCCTCATTCATGGGTTCAAATTCCATCGTTACTCTCTAATACTTTAATTTCTCAATAGGCTTTTTAGAAGAGCGAAATGGAGTGAAAGATCCCTGAGACTTCATTTCGATTACCTGAAATACGCATCGTTGTTATCTATGATTTCATGGTCATGATGCGATATTTTCAAGTTACAATTTTGATAATTATTTATACCTGACGTTATATTAAGGGAAAGAACAAAGGGATCCAAACGGAATCCAGGTCACCCCCCGATTCTGCAATATGCTCAATAATTCTATGAAATTTGGCATAACATATCGAATAGAAAGAAACTTGTGCGCGAGATGTGGACAATTAAATTAGTCTATGTTATCTCATGTCCTGTGTCCAACGCTCAGGGTCCGATATGAAAAAACCTCTGAATCTAACACTGGTTAATAAGAAAGAGAGCCACATTGTTCAGAAGGAAAAGACCATCTATACAACATACCCATCCACTTCTCTCTACTGACTCCAATTATGGTCATAATCAGAAGCCTACCAAATATAAAATGGCTTGAAGCAATATGATTCCAGAAGAAGCAGGAAGCTTTAAGAAAAGGGCCACACGTCTTAGAAGCTTATTCGCTCCCGATTAACTTTCCAACCCATTCGATCCTAGCATCTTTCCCAACAACTTTGAATTCCGGATCTCCGGTAACGAGGACGCCATCTTGTGATTGAGCAACCACGATTGCAAATGCATCTGCATAAGCAACCGGAAAATGAGCTTTTATGTGTGCAGCTGAAAGAACATCTGAATGATTAACTGGCAAGATATCAATAGGTAATTGCTCGATTAACGCAAGCGCTTCCTGCGTCTTTGCCAATCCTCGCTCCCTCTCCGTGATATAAAGAACTTCTCCTAAGTTGATCAATGACATGACTATATAGCATCTGTCATGGGAAGCATCACTTAGAATTTCCCCGACCCTCTCCGCTCCTTCCTCCCCTGATAAATACGCAAGCAATGCAAAGCTATCGAGGACGTAAACCGGAAGCTTATCGTTCACGTTCTCGTTCCCTCTTGCGTTCAGCTATGAGTGCATCGGTAAGTGATTTTTCGCCCTTAAGAATCCCAAGTCCTTGTTTGACAGGATCCTTAGATGCAGGAATTAATGACAGCACCCCACCGTAATCCACAACATGGATTTCGTCACCCGGCTTCAAGTCATATTTTCTGCGAAGATCAGCCGGGATAACAACCCACCCCTTCTGAGAAATCTTCAGGACCATTATGTTCCTCCCAATTGTAGTTATACTTTTACTTTTATAAGTATAACACTTAATCTTATTTGTGATACAAGGAAACTTGGTTCTGATTATGGGTATAATCGGAAGCAAATCTATCACACGATGATCAATTTAACCAAAGATC
>JABAOF010005926.1_pt2 | contig 22440 bp, 20 predicted proteins | sample 7062171 | NCBI WGS metagenome assembly JABAOF01 (sample SAMN14538628, study PRJNA623070) | marine sediment metagenome | biome: marine biome [ENVO:00000428]; feature: marine pelagic biome [ENVO:01000023]; material: deep marine sediment [ENVO:00002113] | place: India: Gulf of Khambhat ...
CATACCAAAGACACCAGTCAATTCTCCTGGCTCCTTTTTTCAAAAGATTTCACCGTTCCCACCGGCAGCTTCAGGGACTATTACCTGGAGAACTCGTACGGAAAGCATGATCCTCAAGGAGCTGTGTACGGGTGGGTGAGGGTGGACTCGAATTATAATTATTATACCGCGGGGGCATATGGATTAGGTTCTTATCCTCGCAATGCTCGGAAGTTGGTCGAGGACGCACTCGCTAAAGCTGACCCTTACGTAAATTTCGCGGACTTCGACTATGATGGTGACTTGTTGATTGATGGCCTGATGGTTGTGCATGCAGGCCCTGGAGCGGAGGAGACTGGAGATGCTTGGGATATATGGTCACACCGATGGGCGATCAGCACGCAAATCAGGGACAGTATTTACATTTCCTCCTACACCATGCAGCCGGAGGTGCATTCAAGCGGCGCCTTGATCGATATTGGGGTCTTCTGCCACGAGTGGGGACACTTTTTGGGAATCAGCTGGGAGGAGTACGATACAGACTTAAGCACAGACGGGCTCGGCTACTGGACTGTGATGGCGATGGGCTGCTATAGCAACAACGGCGCGACTCCGGCACATCACAGCGCCTACTGCAAGTACTTTTTGGGATGGTCGGAAGTCGACACGGTTACGTCCAATCAAACCAACGTGGAGATAATTCAAGCAGAGACCTCGCCCGTTTCCTATAGGCTGTGGACGTCCGGAGGGGGCGGCAATCAGTTCTTCATGGTAGAAAACCGGCAGAAGACCGGTTTCGATTCCAACCTGCCGGGAAGCGGCTTGCTGATATACCACGTGGATATCGGTCAGTCCGGAAATAGTCTTGAGTGGTGCCCCGGTGACCCGGCTTCTCCGCATCTGAAGACCGCCATTGAACAGGCGGATGGGTTGTGGGAGCTGGAGAACTGTCCCGACTACCCGAACCCGGACCCAGGAGACGCAAACGACCCTTTCCCGGGAATCCTGGCTAAGAGAGCTTTCGATGATACCACCACTCCCAGTTCTCGGGACTACTATGACAATTCCACGCAGGTGGCAGTCTGGAATATCTCCGACTCGGATTCAGTTATGTACGCAAATCTGGACGTAACTTGGTCCAGACCTAACTTAGCTATAGACACCTTCTACTTTGATGACAACGCCGAAGGGGATGGAGACGGCAGGCCGGAACCTGGAGAAACGGTAGAACTCTACTTTGTTCTTTCCAACACCTGGAAGACTCTGAGTGCCGCTTGGGTGGTCGCCTCAGCAGATACGGAGGGGATCAATTTCTCCGACACTTTGGCAAACATAGGAGACATCGCATCCGGCGGAAGTGCGAATAACTACACCGATCCGATAGAATTCAGCGTAGCATCCGGNNACCCTTCACGTATGCGGAGATGGGGGAAGCTACTGCGTCGACTTGATACAGGAGGCGGACGTCGGTCCCACCGAGATTCTTTTGGTGGACGACGACAATTTCACCAGTGGTGACTCCAATTACATTTCATATTATCAGACGGCAGTGGACTCACTGGGTGAGGTCTACGACATATGGGACAGGCAGGCAAAGGCCAGGCCGTCGGCTGATCTTTCCGCTTATTCCATCTTAATCTGGTTTACCGGAGTCAAGAGGGACTCCATTTTTTCCACCCAGGACCTCCAGGATCTAATGAGTTACCTTGACGGGGGCGGAAACCTGTTCTTGACCAGTCAGGATGCGGTGGAGGTGCTTTTCGCCTCAGCTGATCCCGAGGCTCAGACGTTTTTGTCTGACTATCTTCAGGTGGACTATGGTGGATCTTTTGGCCAGTTCCTCGTGGCTGGCGAGCCGGGAGATGAAATAGGAGACGGGATGTACATCTTTCCGCTTCAAGCTCCGGGAGCAAACAACCAAACCTCCAAGGACATCCTCAATCCCGACGGACAGGCTGATATAGTTCTCCGTCACAACCTTACCGGATGGGCTTACACCGATTCAGTTGCGGCGGTTAAGGTTCAAGATGGCTCATTCAGAGTCGTGACCTTCGGCTTCGGATTCGAAGCCATAAACCCGGAAATGGATAGCTATGCGGGGCAATCTCTGAGCAAGCCCCGCGCTGTTATGCAGAAGGTTTTGAACTGGCTGAGAGGATATTCAGACGTAGAGGAGCGGGAATATGAATCCGCGAGCCTGCCCGAGGCGGTGCACCTCGGCCAGAACTACCCCAATCCGTTCAATCCGGCAACCAGCATACAGTACACGGTGGACAGCAGACACAAGACTCTGCAGACCACGCTCAAGATTTACAACATCAAGGGGCAAATGGTGAAGACGCTAGTGGACGAAGAGACGATCCCGGGTACGCACTCGGTGATGTGGGACGGGAAAGATCAAGAAGGAAACGAGGTCTCCAGCGGGATATATTTCTATCGGTTGAAGGTCGGGGACCAATCTGAAGTCAAGAAGATGGTGTTACTAAAGTAGAATTGTGCGCAGAGAAATCCGGTGATTGATGGTAGCCGCAGGCTTGAGCCTGCGGTTTTTTTGCGTACCCTGAAAGTGCTTACGGTAGGTCGGATGTATCCCGCCCTTCAACGATTTCAGGGCAGTGAGCCATGTCGAACTGCCGAAGGCGGGACTATCCGACATTTCTATCAACGGGATTTGTGACCTACGTGATCCCCGCAAGCTCCTTTAACCGCCCAATCTCTCTCTTGGTCAGATACCTCCACTGCCCTTCACGTAGATTCCTTGCGGTGAGGTGGGCAAACCTGGTGCGTTTGAGATCAATTACCCGGAAGCCCACCGCGTGACACATTCTTTTCACCTCCCTTTTCCTCCCCTCCTTAAGCGTCAGTTCGAACACAGACTTCTCTTGGCTGTCTTGAATGATCTTTGCCTCGCCTCGTGCCAGAACACCTTCCTCCAATTTGATTCCCTGCTTGAATGCTTTGAGAGTCTCTGGCCTGATCCTCCCTCGGACGGTGACCAGATAAGTCTTCTCTACCTCGAACTTAGGATGGGTCAGACGAAAAGTCAACTCACCGTCGTTGGTAAGAAGAAGAACTCCCGCTGTGTCTTTGTCCAATCTGCCCACCGGGAAAACTTTTTTCTCGCTTCCCAAAAGATCCAGAACCGTGGGGCGCCCAAAAGAGTCCCGGACGGTGGAGAGATATCCTTGGGGTTTGTTCAACAGGATGTAGATAAGCTGCTGTTGAAGGGAGACCTTCTTGCCGTCAAGGGTGACTTGATCCTTGCTTTCGTCAACCAAAACCCCCAGCTTCTTTACCGCCATTCCGTTTATTGCCACCCTGCCGGATTGGATCAACGTGTCGGCATTTCGTCGGGAGCAGACGCCGGAGTGGGCCAGGAATTTATTGAGTCTCATCTTCGGGGGATGCCTGGGAAGGAGGTTCTGCGGGGATCTGCAGTGGAACTCGTGCTTCAGGCTCTTTCTCTGCCGGAGGTCTTTCCTCCATCTCTTGGTTTCCTTCCTCTCCCAGCTTTTCGAATATTTGGTTAGCAAAAGAAGGGGGTTCTTTTGCCTTAAGGATTTTCTCCAGCTCCTCCATCCTGGGCAGATCATCCACGTCGTTCAAGCCAAAATGGGTTAAAAACTCCTGAGTGGTGCCGTACAGAAGGGGTCTTCCCGGGCTGGGCTTCCGGCCCACGATAGTGATGAGCTTGCGGTCCAGTAGAGTAGAGAGCGGTCCATCGCTGTTTACCCCTCTTAAGCGATCGATCTCCGATCTCACGATGGGCTGCTTGTAGGCCACAATGGAGAGAACCTCCAGCGCCTGAGGAGTGAGTCTTTCCCTTCTGTTATGGGAGAACAGGGCTTTTATGCAAGGGGCGTAATCTGGAAGGGTGTACATGCGGTAACCTTTGGCTACCTTTTTGATGGCAAAGCTGTGGCCGGCTGACTGGTATCTGTCATTAAGCGAATCTATCGCCTGCTGGATCTGCTCGAAGGTGATGTCTTTTATCACCGCCTGAATTCGCTCGGCAGACAGGGGCTTCTCCGAAGCGAAAAGCAGAGCTTCGATTATGGGCTGATGACTGTTTTCTGCTTCCAATTGTTTCCTCTTCTCATGAAAGTGTATTCGGTGGCCGCTCGGCTGTTAGCGGGGCCCTACTTTTTCGCACGCCAAAAGGTGCGGCTACCCTCATTCATCTTTTGCCATCTCCGGATAGGTCTTAGCTTGTTCCTCTCCTCTCACAACCCGGAGAGCCCCCAGCGCTAGAGCTTTCATCTCATCCTCTCCAGCATAAACCAAAACCTCCGAAAGAAATCCTACCCATTCTCTTAACTTATCCACCACGTAACCGGAATGTGCCAATCCTCCGGTCAGAACTATCGCGTCCACCTTTCCCTTCAAAGCTACTGCTCGGCTACCAATTTCGCAAGCAATTTGATAGATCATGGCGTTATAGACTCTCTGAGCTTCCTTATTACCCTCTTGGATCATATTTTCCACGTCTTTGGCACTGTTAGTATTGAGATAAGCTGCCAGACCGCCCTGGCCCACCAGCTTTTTGTTTACTTCATCAAGCGTCACCTTTCCGGAGAAACACCAGCGAGCGAACTCGAACATAGGAAGGTTGCCCGCCCTTTCCGGAGTGAAAGGTCCGCTGTCTAAGGCATTGTTGGCATCGATCACTTTGCCTTTTCGAATGGCGGCAACGGAGATGCCTCCTCCCAGATGGGCAACAATCAGATTGACCTGGTCGACCGTCTTCCCCAGAGCAGTGGCGGCCAGTCGGGCGGTGGCTTTCACGTTCAAGGCGTGAAAGAGGCTTTTTCTGGGGAACTCCGGCAGGCCGGAATATCTGGCGATGGGCTGAAACTCATCTACCGATGGTGGATCCACGATGAAGGAAGGAATGTGATAATCCCAGCCGATGCCGAAAGCCAGAACCGCGCCCAGATTCGAGGGGTGCTCCCCGCCGTAAGCGTTACGCCCGTCGTCGATCATCAGCTCATTCACCCGATAGGTTCCACTGACCACCGGACGGAAAAGCCCACCTCTGCCCACCACCGCAGAAAGCTGCTCCGGCTTCTGCCTGGCATCCTCTAAAGCTTCTTTGATTAGCTTCTTTCTGAACTCGTATTGATCCCACACCTGGGGAAAAGGTTCCAGCTCCAGCCTGCTGTGGTTTATGCTGCGGGAGAAAACTTGCTCCTCATCCTCAAACACCGAAATCTTGGTGGAGGTGGATCCAGGATTTATGGCTAGGATTCTGATTTTCTTTCTCTTGCTCACGTCCCTCTTTTCAGATATTGGCTGTCACATCACTCTCTGTTCCTACCGCAATAGACGGAGAGGAGGAAAAGGGTTAATTTATGACTTTCCCGTGGTCGCGAAATTTGTGTGGGTGAGTATGCTTTTTACCGCACCCACCCGTTTGATTCTCTCCTCCGCCATCATGCAGGCTGCCTCGTAGGGGGAGATTTTTTCCTTCTTCGAGATGGCTATCACCTTTGCCATTATGTTGTAGATCTCTTTGACCGAATCCAGCGCCTGCTCTTTGGAGAGCACCTTCAAGGCATCCTCAGTCAAGAACAACTCTCCTGCATTCACAACAAAGTCAGGAGCATAGATTATTCCCATCTCGGAAAGCCGTTTGCAGAGCGTGACGTGCTCCACGATGTCATATGCCGCTCCGGCAATAATTTTGCACTTAAGTTGGGAGACGTTCTTCCCGGTTATCACCGGTCCAAGGGCACAAGGAGAGAGTATGTCACAGGGAGCAGATAGAATCTCATCCGGTCTTAGCACCTGAGTATCCGGGTATTTGTCCTGCACATCCTTTATAGAATCATAGTTCAAGTCAGTTACCAGAAGTCGTACGTTCTCTTTCTTCAGGCAATCGGCCAGCCTTTTGCCCACGCTTCCCACACCCTGAATGGCAACGGTCAATCCGTCCAGCGAAGAAACTCCGTATACCTCCTTGACGCACGCCTTCATTCCCCAGTAGACTCCGTGGGCGGTCAGGTCAGCACTCTCCGCCTTGATGCCCGAAGGCGATTCGTAGGCCAGAACGTATTTGGTCTCTCGCCTTATGTATTTCATCTCGTGGGTGTCAGTGCCGAGATCCGGATAGGTGATGAATCTGCCCTTCAACCCCTCCACAAATCTTCCAAAGGCCCGAAAGTACGCTTCGTCAGGCTCTTCATCAAAGTCCTTGCACAAGACCGCCTTGCCGCCACCCGTGTCGGAGTCTGCAACGGCTGACTGATAAGTCATAATGCGGGATAAGGTCAGCGCATCTTTCAACGCGTCGGTCTCCGACTTGTATCTCCACAGCCTGCATCCTCCCACCGCATTTCCCAGCGCGGTATTGTGGATGGCGATTATCGCCTTAAGTTTGGTGGGCTTGTTGTAGCAGAACAAAACCTCGTCGTGCCCGTGTTCTTCCATCAATTCGAAAATGCCCATGACTGGAAATTAAAAATGCAAAATGAAAAATTCAAAATTACAACTTAAAATGCAAAAATGGGCGGGTGAAGGGCAATTTTCGATTTTGAACTGCAATTTTGCATTTTGCTCTTTGAATTTTGAATTAATGAACTATTTCTCTTTCAACTCAATCAAGACCCCGTGCGTGCTCTTTGGCTTGATGAAGACTATCTTCTTGCCCTCCGCTCCCATTCTAGGTTTGTCAACGAGTTCAATACCTCTTTGCTCCACCTCCGCCGCAGCTTTCTCCACGTCATCCACCTCAAAGCAGATGTGATGTATTCCTTCGCCCCTTTTTTCTACGAATTTCGATATCACGCTTTCATCATCCGTCCCCATGAGGAATTCCAATTTCGTTCCGGAGAGGTCCGTAAACACTATCCGGAGTTTTCTGTCGGGAACGTCAATGACATCCGATACCTGGCACTGAAAGATGTGTTTGTAGAACTTGGATGCCTCGACCACGTCCTTGACGGCAATGCCTATATGCTCGATTTTTTCAAGTTTCATGATCTTTTGGTGGTGATTATCCGTTTCATCCGTTGACCGTCAGACCAACACATTCTCCCGATACTCTCCCCAGACCGATCTTAACACGTCACATATCTCCCCCAGGGATGCATAGCTTTCCACGCATTCGATAATGGGAGGTAATACATTCTGATCGGTGGAAGCTGCGTTTTTCAGATTCTCAAGAGAAGCCTTCACTTTGGCATTTTCTCTTCTTTTTCTCAAGGTGGTCAAGCGCTTTATCTGTTCTTTTGCGACCTTGGGGCTGATCTTGAAGACGTCTTTGATCTCTTCCTTTTCCGTTACAAACTGATTGACGCCGACGATGGTTTTCTCTTTCTTCTCCACCGCCTTTTGGTACTCATACGCGCTTTTCTGAATCTCCCGTTGGTAATATCCCGATTCTACGGCCCATAGCGCGCCTCCCTTCTCCTCGATGTGGTCAATGTATTGCCTGGCCCTTTTCTCTATCTCATTGGTCAGATACTCGACGTAATAAGAACCACCCAGAGGATCGACCGTATCGGGAACTCCACTCTCGTAACCGATGATCTGCTGAGTTCTGAGGGCGATCTGAGCGGATTCTTGTGAAGGGAGACTTAAAGCTTCGTCTCTTGAATTGGTATGGAGTGACTGCGTTCCTCCCAAAACCGCGGCCAGAGCTTGCAGGGCGACCCGCACAACGTTATTTTCTGCCTGTTGGGCGGTTAAGGTGCAGCCTGCCGTCTGGGTGTGGAAGCGAAATCTGGCAGAGTCGTCGTCTTTTGCCTTGAACTTCTCCTTGATGATCCGTGCCCATAGCCTGCGCGCCGCTCTGAACTTGGCTATCTCCTCGAAGAAGTTATTGTGGGAGTTCAGAAAGAAAGACAACCTTTTGCCAAACTCGTCAATATCCAGTCCGGCTTCAATGGCAGCTTTGACGTAAGCTACACCGTTTGCCAGGGTAAAGGCTATCTCCTGGACTGCGGTTGAGCCGGCTTCCCGGATATGATAGCCGCTTATGCTGATGGGATTCCATTTGGGGAGATTCTCTTTGCAGAACTTGAAAGTGTCGGTGATCAGCCGCATGGATGGCTTGGGAGGATAAATGTAAGTCCCCCGGGCGATGTACTCTTTTAGTATATCGTTTTGAATGGTGCCGGAAAGAACTTCCAGCGGAACGTTCTGCTTCTTAGCCAGAACCACGTACATGGCCAGAAGCACCGAGGCGGTGGAGTTGATGGTCATGGAGGTGGAGACTTTGTCTAAGGGGATTTCCTTGAACAGAATCTTCATGTCCTCCAGGGTGTCGATTGCCACGCCGGTTTTGCCCACCTCGCCTTCTGCTAATGGGTGGTCAGAATCATAGCCTATCTGGGTGGGAAGATCAAAGGCAACAGACAGGCCGGTTTGCCCCTGCCCCAGAAGATACCGGTATCTTTTGTTGGTCTCCTCGGCTGTGCCAAACCCGGCATACTGCCGCATAGTCCACAGCCTGCCGCGGTACATATTCTTGTATATCCCGCGGGTGAAAGGATGCTCTCCCGGAGAACCCAAGTCTCTCTGGTATTCGAATTCACTTGCTGATTCAGGAGTGTAGAGGTTCTTGATGTCAATATCCGATGTGGTTGAGAACTTCCTCTTCTTCTCCAAGCACTATCCTTTCCGAATTGAGAAGGCCAGTCTAAGCTTGTTGTCATTCTGACGCCGCCGTAGGCGGGGAAAGAATCTCACACATTCCGAGACCCTTCGCGTTCGCTCAGGGTGGCAACGTTGGGGCCACGCCGCCCTTGGCGGGGTTCCTCTGTTCGGGGTGCAATTCCGACCGCCTCACCCACTTCAACTTCCTATCTTTTTTCGAGGCTCTCAAGCATCGCTGCTACCTTCGGTTTCGTTTCCGGCAGGTTTTTCGTAATGATCTCCCATATGATACTCAGATCCACTCCGAAATACTCATGGATAGCAATGTTGCGAAGTCCAATCATGCGCTTCCATGGAATCTCCGAATGCTTGTCTCGAACGTCCTCGGGGATACTCTTAGATGCCTCGCCAATGACTTCAAGATTTCTTATGACCGCATCCACCACCATTTCGTTTTTTGCAAATGTCTCGTAGGTTAAGCCCTCTACGTACCGCTTGATTTTGTGCATGGCCTGCAGGATGTCTTCTATATACAGTTTGTGGTTCTTTCTTTTCATGCAAAGACAACCTCTTTTAATATCTTGTCTCTTAACTGTGGCTTCAAAGCTTTCACCGTCACCAAATCCACCTCCCTGCCCAAGATTTCCCCTAAAAAGTCTTTCAGATCGATGAATTCCCACCCTATGGGTTCAGAGAACTCAACCAGAATATCTACATCGCTATCCTGCAAACCCTCACCCCTCGCAAAAGACCCAAAAACCCCTATCTCTTTTACCTTGAACCTTTCTTTGAGCGTTCGTTTGTACTTCCTAAGGACTTCTCTTATCCCATCTTGACTCTTCATCTTCGGTTTTCCTCAAGGGTTCGCACATTGATGTCATTCTGGCCCCGCCGTAGGCGGGGGAAGAATCTCAAGAGACCCTTCGCGTTCGCTCAGGGTGACATCTTCGTTTTCGCTTGCGGTACTACTTCATTATGAGTAGACCGTAGTCTTTGGGGTTGTAGTCCAGCGGAACTATCCAGTCGCCAGCGGTATCCAGCCTCTTTTGCTTGCGACGGAAGTTCAGCGCCCAGGTCTTTCCCGGTTCTCCTTGCGTTTCCAGTTGGCTCAGGGGTATCCTTACTTCAATAGTCCAATAGTCCTTTCCTTTGAACGTCTTCGCCTCGTACATGCCGTTCCAATCTCGATCTACATCAATTGCTGCTCCCTCCTTTACCATTACCTTCTGATCGAAGGGAGTAGCCAATGGATTGAAATAAATCTGATACATCGGGCCATCTTCAGTTTCCGGTTGGAGGAAATAGCCAACACAGTCTTCAGCGTAAACCGGCCCGTCATGCTGAGTGGCATGGCCAATGATTGAATCCATCTTTGCCTCCGCGCACTTAGCAGCAAGATACAGATTATCCTTGTCCCACGCAAAGTAAAAACTGATCGGATCGCTGAACATGGGCGAACCATCCGGTGCGAAAAGCGCAGCGGTTGGGTCTTTCCAGATGTTCTCTGTCAACTTGCCGTCAAGCGTTGGTGGCTCGGCGGCCTTGTAGGCGTAAACTGTCCGGGAGACTCCCAAAGCCCTGCTTACCTCAATGTTCTTGCCTTCGGCATAGGGGCATTGGACAGAAAGTGCAGGAGTCGGATACAATGTACCTGAGCATTTGACCGTGAACTCAGTGTGGTGACTTTCCAAGGGTCCGATCTGGACTGGTATATCCTGAGGGGCCACGCTCCAGCCCGCGGGAATCTCCCAGCTCAAAGTATCTACGAGGCTCGCGTGCTCGCTCAAGTTTTTGATATTGACTGTAATCCGAGTCTCAGGCACGGTAACACCGTTTTCGGCAGAAGGTTTCCCGATGCGCACGGCTTCGTCTTTCATCTTTTCTGTGAGTTTGAACTCTGCGGCTGTCACCTCGTCCCAGGGTAATACTGCGCCCATCTTGATGGGAGCGATGTTAATACCATCCGCATCGAGGGTTACCCACGTGAAGTGGTATTCCAACCCGGTATGGCTGGGGTGGCATCCGCCGCCGGAGCTTCCCACACCGGTGTAGATGATGTCGTCCAACTCTCCGCTGAAGTATGTGTGGTAATGCCCCGTAAAGACTACATCCACTCCATACTTGACGAAAAGAGAATGAAGAGCGTCGGGCTTGCCATCTGCCACAGTCCGAATCCAGTAGGGAATGTGGAAGATCACGAAGGTGCAGGCGGCATTTTCGTTTTTCTTCAAATCATCGGTAAGCCACGCTAGCTGTTCTTCGGAGAATTGGTCAATTCTGTTCCAGCGGCTGTTATCCAGTATGACGAAGTGCACACCACGAGTGTCGAAGGAGTAATAAGGCTCACCTACGTAGCGCTTGTAGAATTCAAGTGAGGTGGAGTCCCAGATGTCATTGTTACCTGGGACGAAATACACTGCCGTGGTTAAGGTTTGGATTAGTTGTTGGTACTCTTCCCAGCGGCGTTTTGTCTCTGCTGTGTCAGGCGCAGGTCCTTCGATCATGTCTCCGACAGTGATCACAAAATCCGGCCTCATCCTCTGGATTTCCTGGACGATCTGTTCATATATCCCGGGTTGTGCCTCGCCAGTGCGATCTCCGATTATGGCGAAGCGCATGGGGTAGTCATCGATCGTATCGATTGGCTTTCCGTACGCGCTGATGGAGGCTGAAAACACATGGAAAAGCAGAAATACTGAAAGCAACCAGGCTTTTGCCATTTCCCCCTCCCCACATGCATTAAATTAGCTCTCTTCTACCGATTATAACCCCTCCTCTCGGCAGAATTCTCTATTTTTCGGGCTTGAATTCATTCAAATACAATCAACACTTCGTTCTTGTCCACTGCTTGGTGCTCTTTGACCTTTATCTCCTTTACCCTTCCATCGTGCTTTGCCTTCAACTCGTTTTCCATCTTCATCGCTTCCACTATAATGACCCCTTGACCGGTCGCCACCATATCCCCCTCTTTTACCTCTATGGCGGTCACCAGGCCGGGCATGGGACTTCTAAGCTCGTCTTCCTTTGTGGTGTCAACTTTCAGTACTCCCAGACCTTTCAGCTTCTGGGTACGTTCGTCTTCCAGCACGGATTCATACTTCTTGCCGCTCACCAAAACCGAGGTTTTGCCTTCATTCTTGGAGAACTCTAAGTCCAAGGATTTGTTGTTGAACAGAAAGGAGGCTAGGTTCTTTTCGCTGACGTGCACGCAGTCTGCTTGAACCGGCTCCCCGTCCAAACTTATCCGCACCTCTCCATCCGCCTCACTGATGTCAACTTCGTAGCTCTTACCTTCTATTTTGACCAAGTATTTCATTCTGTTGACCCGGTAGTTGCTGGATTCATCGAGTTACAAGCTTTGTGCGTCTCCGGCGGGCTGAATGCCCGACCCTATGAGCAGGACGCAGTCTCCCTCTGTAGAGACGGGAACGCATCCCGTCGGAACGCAAATACTATTTCCGGAACTGCCTTAATCCCATCTTCCGCCCGGCGATCTTCCAGGGACTCTCTTTGTATCCGGTCTTTGACAAAACCGGCTTCAGGTTCTTCCTCTCTTGGTGATCCAGAAGGGCGGAGAAGACCGCTATGGCTTTGAGTAGCTCCTCCTGGTCTTCTGCTTCCGGGAGTTTCTTTGTTTCGAATTCCTCGTCGATGAAATGAGTATGGATATCCCCCTTCTTGAACTTCTCGTTCTCCATGACCCCAAGATGAAACTGGATGGTAGTTGCCACACCTGATATGCGGTATTCGGACAAGGCTCTTTTCATCCTCTGAATCGCTTCTTCCCGGCTTTCTCCCCAGGCCAGGAGCTTTGAAATCAAGGGATCATAGAAAAGCGACACCTCGGCTCCCTCGTACAGGCCCGAGTCGACTCTTATGCCTGGTCCGGACGGCTCCCAGTAGGAATGCACCACTCCGGTGGAAGGCAGAAAGCCGTTTTCAGGATCTTCAGCATAGATTCGACATTCGACTGCGGAGCCCTTCCATCTGATATCTTCCTGCTTGTAGCCTAGTTTCATTCCGCTGGCGATTCTTAGCTGCTCTTTGGCCAGATCGACTCCAGTCACCATCTCAGTCACGGGATGTTCCACCTGGAGTCGCGTATTGGATTCCAGGAAGTAGAAGTTTCTATCGGGATCGACGAGAAACTCGATGGTTCCTGCGTTCACATATCCTGAGGCTTTGGCTGCGGTTACGGCTGCCTTTCCCATAGCCTGCCTCATATTCTCGTCCACCACCGGGGAAGGCGACTCCTCTATCACTTTCTGATGCCTTCTCTGAATGGAACACTCTCTTTCACCCAGATGGATGGCATTCCCGAACTTGTCCACCAGTATCTGAATCTCGACGTGCCGGGGCCTCTCCAAATACTTCTCTATGTAGATCCGGGGATCGGCGAAGGCTGATTTTGCCTCCGAGCTTGCCGCTCTCAGGGCGCTTTTGAGTTCGGATTTCTCTCTGACGATCCTCATCCCTTTGCCGCCGCCACCGCCTACGGCTTTGATCAGGACGGGGAAACCTACTTCCTCTGCGATGGACGCCCCGTGTTCATCCGAGCCGATCTCCACTTCTGTTCCTGGAACGATCGGAACGCCTGAGTCTTTCATGGTCTTTCGTGCCGCCACCTTGTCTCCGAGGAGCTTAACAGCTGCAGCGGGGGGGCCGATGAAGACCAGACCCTCGGATTCGACCCGCCTGACAAAATCGTAGTTCTCAGCAAAGAAACCGTATCCAGGATGAATTGCCTCTGCTCTGGACGCCTTCGCCACCTCGATTATCCGGTCCAAGTTCAAATAACTCTGGGAGGCAGGGGCCGGACCAACGGGATATGCTTCATCCGCCAAGCGAACATGGAGAGCCTTACGATCGATGTCCGAGAAGATGGCCACGGTCTCGATGCCCATCTCCCGACAGGCTCGGATTATCCTGACCGCTATCTCCCCTCTATTGGCTATTAGAACCTTCTTGAACATTTTGCCCTTCTGTAGCTGCCCAATTTATCGGGCGATTTTTCTGCTCAATAAATCGAGCGACTGCCATTGTCCGATGAATCGGGTAACTACAACGGTATATTGCCGTGCTTCTTGGGGGGCAACGATTGTCTTTTATTCTCCAGCATGGATAATGCACGAATTAAACGCGGCCTTGTGGTTTTTGGCTCGATTACATCATCCAGGTATCCTCTTTCTGCAGCAATATATGGATTGGCGAACTTCTCCCTGAACTCCTCCACCTTTTTATCCACCGCTTTCTCAGGATCGTCTGCGTCAGCTATCTCCTTTTTGAAAATGATCTCCACCGCCCCTTTGGGCCCCATGACAGCAATTTCCGCGGTAGGCCAGGCGTAGTTGACGTCGCCTCTTACGTGCTTGCTGGACATCACGTCGTATGCGCCGCCGTAAGCCTTGCGGGTGATCACCGTTAACTTGGGAACCGTGGCCTCGCAATAGGCGTAGAGCAGTTTTGACCCGTGTTTGATGATTCCTCCGAACTCCTGATCGGTTCCCGGCAGGAATCCGGGAACATCTACAAAGGTAACCAAGGGGATGTTGAAAGCATCGCAGAACCGGACAAATCGTGCTCCTTTAAGGCTGGAATTTATGTCCAGCACTCCCGCCAACACGGCGGGTTGGTTTCCCACGACCCCCACGGATTTTCCTCCCAGTCTGGCGAAGCCGACTACCAGATTGGGGGCATAGTGCTCGTGTACCTCCAGAAACTCACCATGGTCCACCACTCTCTTGATCACGTCTCTGATGTCGTATGGCTTGTTGGGATTTTCCGGAACCAGGAGGTTGAGTTCCTGGTCTGTGCGATCCACAGGATCGGTGCACTCCTCCTCCGGCGGATCCTCCATGTTATTCTGAGGAATGTAGCTGAAGAGCTTCCTCACCAGGTTGAGTGTCTCCACCTCGTTTTCCCCGACGAACTGAGCCACTCCCGATTTGGTGCTGTGCACGTCCGGACCGCCCAGCTGCTCATGGGTCACGTCCTCATGGGTGACCGTTTTCACCACGTTTGGCCCGGTGACAAACATGTACGAGGTATGTTTTACCATGAAAATGAAATCGGTGATGGCAGGCGAGTAGACTGCCCCACCGGCACAAGGGCCGAGTATGACAGAGACCTGGGGGATAACTCCGGAAACCAGAGTATTGCGTAGGAAGATGTCTGCATATCCTCCCAGACTTTCCACACCTTCCTGAATCCGAGCTCCCCCGGAATCGTTCAGGCCGATCACAGGCGCGCCCACTTTCAAAGCTGTGTCCATTATCTTGCAGATCTTCTCGGCGTGTGTCTCGGACAGCGAGCCTCCGAACACTGTGAAATCCTGGGAAAAGACGAACACCAGCCTGCCGTCGATGGTGCCGCATCCGGTCACCACGCCATCGCTCAGGTATCTTTCCCTATCCAGGCCGAAATCCCGACAGCGGTGTTGCACGAACATGTCAAACTCCTCAAAACTCCCTTCGTCTAAGAGCAGATCCAGCCTTTCTCTGGCGGTCAACTTACCTTTCTTGTGCTGCGCATCTATCCGCCTTTGCCCGCCCCCTAATTTCGCCTGTTCCCTCAGTTTCTTCAACCGTTCGATCTTCTCTTCTAAGGACATGATCCACTCACCTGCTAAAGGATTCAAAAGCCAAGTTTGGTCTTGCTATATCTTCTTCTGCAAAGGTCCCGCAAGGCTAAGTGCCTTGTTCCATTGGTACTCAGTTAGGCAGGGGAAAGGTTTAGCTTGCGTCTTCATCGCACCCTGAAGGGTCGGGCTACCTTCTTTTCCTCATCTGGCGTTACCCGGCCCTAAGAATAGATATCCGTTACAGTAACTCCAACTTTTTCCTGTTTTAGTCTGCCTAACTTCACCTTTAGGTCGTGATCGAAGGCCAAAACCCAGCCGTCTTGGGTGCACATCTGCAGGAATCTCCTCTTCTGCTCCATGGTCTCCCGCGGGAGGAGATCTACCGCTGCCACATAGGGTATTCTCAAATGGTAAGTGGAAGGGATGATGTCACCGGGACAGAGTATCTTTTCATCTCGGTCCTCGATCAGCACGGCCTGATGTCCGGGGGTATGGCCCCCCGTGTTGATCAGTCGGATACCTGCCGCCGCCTCATCCTCACCATCTACCAGTTCCAGCAGCTTCTCCTCTTCCAGAATCTTTAAGTTTGAGGTGAAATAAGTGGCAGATGTCCTCTCATCCGGATGCATGGCCTCTTCCCACTCCCTGAGCTGCGCCACATACCGGGCGTTGGGAAAGCGGGGGAGCTTTCTCCCCTCTCTGTCCAACTTTATAACGCCACCGGCGTGATCTGCATGCAGATGGGTCAGAAGGACCAGGTTTATATCTTCCGGAGTGAGATTATGTTCCGACAAGTGCTCCTCCAGCGCAGACGAGGCTTCGACCCCGAACATCTTCCTTTGCCTTCCGCTCAAGACATCTCCCATCCCGACATCTATAAGGATGTTTTCTCCGTCGGTCTTGATCAAAAGGAGATTGATGTCTAGTTTGACCAAGTTGTTCTCGTCAGGCGGGCTGAACTTCTGCCAGATTATCTTGGGGATCACGCCGTACATGGCTCCCCCGTCTATCTTGAACCTATTCTCAACTATAGAGAAGATCTCAAACCTTCCGAATTTCACGATATTTCCTCCTGCTCGAAATCGGCTTGCCGGAGGAATCCTGCCTGTCATTGCGAGCGACCGAACGGTTCGACTTTGCCCCCCGGTCTGAGCTCAGGGTCGAAGACTCACCGTCCCGGAGCGGAGTCGAAGGGAGGGAGCGAAGCAATCTCAGAAGACTGCTTCGTCGTCCCGCCTGTGGCGGGACTCCTCGCAATGACAGTTCATCTGCAAAGCCGAACCTGAGGGCTCACGCTTCTGCCTGGTCATCTGAGATAGTTGGCGGAGATCACCAACCGCTGAACCTCAGAGGTCCCTTCGTAGATTTCGGTGATCCTTTGATCCCGGTAGATTTTTTCTATCTCTGAAAATTCTCCGATATATCCGTACCCGGCGTGGATCTGCATGGCTCGGTCGCAGATGTACTTAGCTGCTTCGGAAGCGAAAAGCTTCGCCTGTGCCGCCACCAGATTGATGGGCTCTCCTCTATCCTCCATCATGGCGCCCTTATAGGTCAAAAGCCTCGAAGCCTCCAGACGAGTGCTCATGTCGGCAATCATCCACTGGATGGCCTGAAGCTTGGCAATGGGAGCGCCGAACTGTTCCCTTGTCTTGGCATATTTGACCGACTCATCGAAGGCTCTCTGGGATATTCCCAAGGCCTGAGCTGCCACCCCGATCCTGGCGCCGTCTAAGGTTTTCAACGCCATCTTGAATCCCTTGCCCGGTTCTCCCAACAGGTTTGAACGGGGCACGCGGACGTCTTTGAGTTTCAGCCTTGCAGTGGTCGAGGCGCGGAGTCCCATTTTCCACTTCAGCATCTCGGAAGAGAAACCAGGCGTATTATTCTCCACCAAGATGCCAGAGACCTTATCCCTTTCTCCTTCTTCTACAATCTTGCAGACCAGCACGGTCACATCTGCCACGTTGCCCGAGGTGATGAAGATCTTCTCGCCGTTTATGACAAAGTTGTCTCCGTCGATTTTGGCCGTGGTTTGCTGGTTGGCTGCGTCCGACCCGGCATTTGGTTCGGTCAAAGCGAAAGCTCCTATTATCTCCCCCGTAGCCATCCTGGGCAGGTATTTTTTCTTCTGCTCCTCAGAGCCGAACTTCTCAATGGGATAGGAGGCCAGATTGTCCACCGCCATGATTATAGCGGAGGAAGCGTCAAACCACGAGATTTCCTCGATTAAGGTGGCATATTCTATCTTGCTTTTTCCCAGCCCCCCATATTCCTTTGCCATGGGAAAGGCCAGAAAGCCTGCATCCGCCATCTTCTTGAACAGGTCTTTCGGAAACTCCGGTGGCTTTCGATCCATGTCCACGGCAATCGGAGCTATGTGTTTTTCTCCAAACTCCTTGGCCATATCTCTGACTGCCTGCTGAGTTTCTGCCATGTTATAGGTCATGACTCCTCCAGTTCCGTTTTTGGGTTAGTCAATCTCTTGTAATCTGCCTTATGACCGTGAGGCTCAAGATCCAAAGCGTGCGCAACGGTACAATTTATGAATTTTCTGCCCAGATTCAACACTAAAATGAACGTTTAACCAGAATTTGCTGAAAGACGGATGAGGGGGAAATCGAGTGCGGTGGGGAAAAACCGGACCTCGAATGAGAGCCTTGAGAAGACAACTTTTAGGAAGGTAGCGTCCGTGAAAATCGCGTCGCCAGGGGAGGAGAGTGACTAGAGGAAATCGCTTAGAGAATCTTCTCCTCCTTTTTTCTTTCACCCACCGCCTTTTTCACGTATTCGATTGCTTCAATGGTGGTCGTTCCCGGGGTGAAAAGCATCCCCACTCCCGTCTTCTTCAACTTCTGGATGTCTTCCTCAGGGATGATTCCCCCTCCGAAAAGAAGAATATGCTCCGCTCCTTTTTCCTTGAGGAGTTCCAGCACTCTAGGGAATAAGGTCATGTGGGCGCCGGAGAGTATGCTCATCCCGATGGCATCCACATCTTCCTGAATGGCTGCCTCGACGATTACTTCTGGAGTCTGACGCAGACCGGTATAGATTACCTCGAATCCTGCATCCCGGAAAGCGGCGGCGATCACCTTCACCCCCCGATCGTGCCCGTCCAGTCCGGGCTTGGCTAAAAGAATTCTAATTTTTCGTTCCATAATTTCTCCTGTTTCGGTCGGGCAGCGGTGCCCGACCTCCGAGTAAAGCATGTTCTTCTTCAATTCGTAGGCGGGGCTCCCAGACCCGCAGAGTCAAAATAGCACCGTGTCTATCCGAATTAACGAATCATCCTGCAAATAGTAATTTGTAAAGCTGGAGAACCGATAATTAGAAACATCTCCCACCAATGCAGAGGTGAGCGGGTTTTTGTGGATGCAATCCAATCTCCTCTGGAAATCCCGTTCATGCCTGATCACATGATCATAGAATCCGTTTTCCCACAATGCTCCAGTTCCATCGAGAATCTTGTTAATTTCTTGGGCGGTATGACTTCTAAAATCATGCATGAGATTTGAGATATTGCCATCTTCTTTCACTGATAGGAGGAGACGTAGGCGATCCGGCATGGTGACATAGCCATGAAGTTGGAGTGCATATTTTTTTCGATAAAACTCCAAATCCTCTAATATAATTAATCAAATAGCATCATCCTTCAACAACTTTTTTCTGTCTTACACAACTGCAGTAACAAAGTAGCAATGATATGGCAGCACGATTCTTTTTAGCTTAGTCATGTCACTTTGCTTTCTTCAAGATGATGCTAGTTGCTTCAGGAGCTACTCCTGAAGCAACCTCTGAAAAACCCAAAGGCTTCGCAATCTGAAGATTGCGGCTACAAATTCCTCATTCTCCCCTTCACTCTAACTCTCTCCCCTAAGGAGAGACAGGATTTTATTTCCTCCCCTTGGCGGAGAGGAAACCTACCTGTGTTTCTTTCTTCCTGTCCCCTCTGGGGAGAGGATCAAGTCGAAGATCCCGCCGGAGGCGGGAGTGAGGGGCCTTTGTATTCTTTTCTCTTGTGCTTCCCCCTCATCCTGACCTTCTCCCCAGAAGGGGGAAGGGGCCCTCGGTCTATATCAACGGAGGTTCCACATATTCTCCAAAGACCTCGCGCAGGACGTCGCATATCTCCCCTTCGGTGGTGTAGCAGCGCACAGAGTCTATTAGAGCGGGCATGGTGTTATCTGTCCCTTGTGCCACCTTCTTAAGATTCTCCAATGATCTTCTCACCTTGTCATTGTCCCTAGTCTCTTTAGCCTTCTTCAGATTTTTAACCTGCTCCCTTTCCACCTCCGGATCGATCTTGAGGATAGGAATCTCCACCTTCTCTTCCCCCAAGACGAAATCATTTACGCCCACCACGATTCGTTCTTTCTTTTCAATCTGCTTTTGATAACGATATGCCGACTCAGCGATCTCCCTTTGGAAGTAGCCTTCTTCAATGCCTTTCAGAACTCCGCCCCGCCTTTCTATCTCCTCGAAATATTTCTCCGCCTCCTGTTCCATCTTGTTGGTCAGAGACTCCACGAAATAAGAACCAGCGAGAGGATCGATGGTATTTGCTACGCCGGTCTCATAAGCGATCAATTGCTGCGTTCTCAGGGCTATGTGCACGGCTCTCTCGGAGGGAAGGGCATAGGTTTCGTCCATGGAGTTGGTATGTAGGCTTTGAGTACCTCCCAGGACTCCAGCCAGAGCCTCGAAGGCGGTACGGATTATGTTATTTTCTGGCTGCTGGGCGGTCAGGCTGCATCCGGCAGTCTGAGTATGAAATCTCAGGAGCCAGGACTCTGGATTCTTGGCTTTGTATTTCTCCCGCATGTGCCTGGCCCAGATGCGGCGAGCAGCACGGTACTTGGCGATCTCCTCGAAGAAGTCCAGATGAGCATTGAAAAAGAAGGAGAGTCGTGGGGCGAAGGCATCCACGTCCAGTCCCGCCTTCATGGCCGCCTCCACGTACGCAAATCCATCGGCCAGGGTGAAGGCTAACTCTTGTCCTGCAGTTGACCCCGCCTCTCTTATATGATAGCCCGATATGGATATGGTGTTCCACTTGGGCACATGCTGCGTGCAGAAGGCGATTAAGTCGGTGATAAGTCTCATGTGCGGTTCAGGCGGGAAGATCCATTCCTTCTGGGCGATGTACTCCTTGAGAATGTCGTTTTGCACCGTTCCGGTGAGCTTCTCCGAAGGCACCCCTTGCTTTTCGCCCACCACGATGTACATAGCCAGCAGAATGGAGGCCGGAGCATTGATGGTCATGGACGTAGAGATTTTGTCCAGACTGATCCGGTCGAATATGGTCTCCATATCTTTAAGCGAATCCACCGCCACCCCACATATTCCCACCTCTCCTAAGGAGAGCGGCTGGTCGGAATCCCATCCCATCAAGGTCGGCAGATCGAAGGCAACGGATAGACCGGTTTGACCTCTTTTTAGGAGAAAGTGGTATCTCTCGTTGGTCTGACGAGGGGTGCCCATGCCGGAGAACTGCCGCATGGTCCACAGACGACCCCGGTACATGTTCTTTCTTACGCCGCGGGTATAAGGATATTCTCCAGGGAAGCCGATGTCGCGATTGAAATCGACGTCCTGGACGTCCAGAGGAGTGTAAAGTTCTTTAACTGGTTCGCCGGACACGGTGATGAACTTCCTGTCCGGAGCAGATTTGGCCTGCTTTGTCTCCTCCTCCCATTTCTTCTGCCGCTTGGCTATTTCCTTAAAATTGGTTTGACCCGACATAGCGATCACCTCTTTTATTTACTACCTTTTCTAAGAGTATATAGTGCGCTGTCTTCAGCTCTGAAGAGAATTTACGAAGAGTGTGAGGAAAAGTCAACCGGAATTGGGTGTTCTGATCCGGTTTGGAATCCGTTCATCTGGGAAATCGGGATCGTCTTCGCCAAGAAATATCTTATTGATTGGTTTCTTCAACTTGGTTTAATATCCACAAGTGAAAGTCCGCTCTCTGATTATCGCCGCCCCACGGTTTGGAGGCAAAAACTATCTTTTTGCCATCCGGAGACCAGACAGGAAACGAGCATTCTGAATACATCGCATCAGGTGGAGGATGCGTTTTTGTTAAGAAAGACAAATCAGGATTTCTCTCCCAACTTGGTGGTTCCGGTTCTGTAGACTTATGGCAAACAAGCAGCAGTAAACCGAATGCGGTGGGAAAAAGGCATAATAAGTACCGCATGGCCCATACATCTCGATAAAGGATTTTACATAAGAAAAATAGACAATGGGAGAATATTCGTCAAAATGTATTTGTGAGGGAAATTCTTAGGTCTAATTTATTGCAGTCTACTCAATACTTCCATATTGGGATTAAGTGCTAATGTTTATCTGACTTAAAATCCGCTCACCTGCGGAATATGGGTCATCCTCACCGGAAAACACTTTCTCAGCCAAATCATTCAAATCCATGGAAACGAGAACCCTTTCCCCGATCATATCTTTTATCTTAAGCTCGATGATCTTCTTGATCTCCGATTTTATCTGTTCCTTCCTGTGCTTCTCGAAGTGGTGATTATCAATTATGAAGTTCTTGTGTTCGGTGATCCTGGAGAGCAGAAGATCTATCCCCTTATTGTTGACCGCCTCGGTGGAAACTATGGGGTATTCCCAATCCCCTTTTTCTCGGCGAATGTCCAGAATCATATCCAACTCGGTGACAATTCTGTTGGCTCCTTCCCGGTCAGCCTTGTTCACCACGAATATGTCGGCTATCTCCATTAGACCGGCTTTCATGGCCTGTATGGAGTCGCCTGATTCGGGCACCAGTACCACCACCGTAGTGTCACAGGCGTTGACCACGTCCAGCTCCACCTGACCTACTCCCACAGTCTCGATCAGGATGTAGTTCTTGCCAAAGGCGTCCATGACCAGGGCCACGTCTTTGGTGCTGGTAGCCAATCCTCCGTATGATCCTCTGGTTGCCATGCTGCGGATGAAGACCCCCTTTTGGCTAGTGAGATCCTGCATGCGGATGCGGTCTCCCAAAAGAGCTCCGCCCGTGAAGGGACTGGTGGGATCGACCGCAATTATTCCCACCCGGTTTTCGTCTTTGACCAAAAGGGAGGTGAGCTTATCCACGATTGTACTTTTCCCGGCTCCCGGAGGTCCGGTAAACCCAACCCGGTAGGCTTTCCCGGTTTTCGGATAGAGTTGCGCCAGCACCTTACGGTAATCCGGAGACTGATTCTCCACATAGGAGATTACCTTCGAGAGCGCAGTCCGGTCACCTTTATGGAATCTCTCTAGAGTGCTCATAGCTTCAC
>JABAOF010006441.1_pt4 | contig 22423 bp, 22 predicted proteins | sample 7062171 | NCBI WGS metagenome assembly JABAOF01 (sample SAMN14538628, study PRJNA623070) | marine sediment metagenome | biome: marine biome [ENVO:00000428]; feature: marine pelagic biome [ENVO:01000023]; material: deep marine sediment [ENVO:00002113] | place: India: Gulf of Khambhat ...
CTGGCCGACGAGCCCACGGGCAATCTCGACAGCCACACCGGCGCCGAGATCATGGAGGTGTTCGAGACCCTGCACGATGCGGGTCAGACGATCCTCCTCATCACGCACGAGAGCCACATCGCAATGCACGCCGGGCGGCAGATTCACCTGCTGGACGGCTACATCGAGCAAGACGTTATCACCGAGAGAGTCCGATGAAGTCAGCGAAGTGGGCGGCACTCGCCGCCATGTTCGCGCTGATGGGCTGCTCCGAGGAAGTGGAGCTTCCGGTCTACCAGCTGGTACCCGTCTCGACTAGGGACATCGTGGTCTCGGCGAGCGCGGCGGGGGTCATCGAGCCCGTCACCACCGTCGAGGTGAAGTCCAAGGCATCGGGTGAGATCACTGAGGTGCGGGTGGAGACCGGCGACGCCGTGCGGGCAGGGCAGCTCCTGGTGAAGGTGGACCCACGCGTGCCGCGCAACGCGCTGCGGCAGGCCGAGGCCGACTTGGAGGTGGCGCAGGCGCAACTCACCAACGCGGAGTCACAGCTCCGCCGTGCCGAAGAGCTGCACCAGGGCGACCTCATCACGGAGCAGGACTACGAGGCCGCGATCCTGCAGGTGGCGAACGCCAAGGCACAGCTGGTGCGGGCCGAGCGCACGCTCGAGGACGCGCGGATCGCGTTCGAGGATACCGACGTCCGCGCCGCCCAGAACGGCGTCATCATCCAGCGGAATGTCGAAGTCGGCACGGTCATCGCCTCGGCGACGCAGCAAGTGAGCGGCGGCACCGTGCTGCTGCTCATGGCAAACCTTGACACCGTGCAGGTGCGGGCGCTGGTGGACGAGACGGACATCGGGAAGATCCAGCCCGGCCTCCAGGTGACCATCACGGTGGAGGCGTACCCCAACCAGCCGTTCAGCGGGAGCGTCCTCAAGATCGAGCCGCAGGCCCAGGTGGACCAGAACGTCACGATGTTCCCCGTGCTGGTGCGCATCCCCAACCAGAACGGGCTCCTCAAGCCGGGGATGAACGCCGAGGTGGAGGTGCACGTGGGCGAGCGGCGCGGTGTGCTGGCCGTCCCCAACGCGGCCCTGCGCACTGACGCCGACGTGGCCTCGGCGGCACAGGTGCTGGGGCTCGAGCCCGACGACGTACGGCAGCAAGTCGCGGCCGCGCGTGAAGCGGCGGCCCAGCAGCAGGGCGGAAGCGGCTCCTTCGGCGGTACGACGGCGACGGAAGAGAGCCCGCAGCGCGAGACCATCACCATGCAGGGGCGCGAGATCGAGCTCCCCGAGGGCGTCACCGCCGCCCAGGTGCAGGCAGTCTTTGCCAAGATGCGCGAGGGCGGTGGACCCCAGGCGCTCGACGCCGCGGATCGGCAGATCATGCAACGGTTGCGCTCCGCGATGCATGGGAGCGGCGGCCGGCCGCGCGACAGCAACGAGTACCTCTTCGGCGGCAACTACATCGTGTTCACGATGCGCGACGGCATGCCGACACCCGTCCCCGTCCGCACGGGCCTCACCGACCTCGATTACTCCGAGATCGTCGGCGGCCTCGCCGAAGCCGACAGCGTGCTCATCCTCCCCAGTGCGAGCCTGATCGCGAGCCAGCAGGAGTTCCAGGATCGCATCAACCGCATGCAGAGCCGGAGCCTCCCCGGCGTGTCGAGGAACTGATGCTGTTCGGCGAGATCATTCAGGTCGCCCTCGCGGCCATCCGGGCGAACAAGCTGCGCTCCTTCCTCACGGCGCTGGGCATCGTGATCGGTGTCGCCGCCGTGATCACCATGGTCGCGCTCGGCACCGGCGCGCAGCGCGCCGTGCAGGAGCAGATCGAGAGCCTGGGCACCGACCTGCTGTCCGTGTACGCGGGCCATGAGATGCACCGCGGCGTGCGCAGCTCCAGCATCCGGCTCACGACCAAGGATTCGGAGGCCCTCGAGCGCGAGGGGCACGGCTTCAAGGCGATCATCCCCGAGATGCGGCGCAGTCAGCAGGTCGAGTACGTCAACCAGAACCTCAACGCGAACGTGATCGGCACCACCCCCGACTACGTGTCGGCCAACAACTACACGGTGGCGCACGGCAGGATGTTCACGCTGGGCGACGGCGAATCGCGCAAGCGGGTCGCCGTGCTGGGCTTCGCGATCCCCGATCAACTGAGCGCCAACCCGGCCGCCATGCTGGGCCAGCAGATCTCCATCCGGGGCATTCCCTTCGAAATCATCGGGGTCCTTGCCGAGAAGGGCTCGATGGGGAGCTGGTGGAATCCGGACGAGCAGATCCTGATTCCCGTTCAAACGGCCGAGTACCGCATTTTCGGTAGCGACCGTCTGAACTCCATCACCGTGCAGATCGAGGATCCCGCGGCCGCCAACCTCGCCATGATCGAGATCGAGCGGGTGCTCAGGCGCGAGCACGGCATCCGACCGGGCGCCGACAACGATTTCCAGATCCGCAATCGCGCCGAATTCCTGGCGACGTTCGAGGAGACGACGCGGACGTTCACGTTCCTGCTGGCCGGCATCGCGGCGGTGAGCCTCCTGGTGGGCGGCATCGGCATCATGAACATCATGCTGGTCTCGGTCACCGAGCGCACCCGGGAGATCGGCATCCGCAAGGCGCTGGGAGCCACGCGCCGCGACATCCTGTCGCAGTTCCTGGTCGAGGCGCTGGTGCTGTGCATGCTGGGCGGGGTGCTCGGCATCCTGGTGGGCTCGGGCGGCGCGATCGCACTCTCGACGCTCGCCAATTGGAACACCTTCGTCTCGCCGGGCGCCATCATTCTGGCCGTGGCGTTCAGCGCCGGCGTCGGGTTGTTCTTCGGGCTGTGGCCGGCACGCCGCGCGGCGCTGCTCGATCCGATCGAGGCGCTGCGCTACGAGTGAGGGTGGTAAGGCGGTAGGTAACGACGGTACGTAGTACGGCAGAGTGATCGGCAGCTGGCAGTCGGCGGCACCTGGGTCTCTTCCAGTTCGTGCCGACCCGCTTATCGCGGATTGCTGGCTGCCGTTTTTCTTCCCCGCTATCTTCCCTGGCGACCACACAACGAGCGACTCATGATCGGCGTCCGCGTGCCTGCCAGCACCTCCAACCTCGGCGCAGGGTTCGACTGCCTCGGCCTGGCGCTGGACCTCTGGCTCGAGGCGCGGCTGGTGGAGGGCGAGGGCGAGCCCGAGCGGCTCGGCACGATCGAGGATCTCGACCCCGCCGACGACATCGTACTCAAGATCGTGAACGACCACATCCCGCCGCGGCACCGCCTCCAGGTCCACTCCGACGTTCCGGTCGCCCGCGGGCTGGGCTCCTCGGCTGCCGCCGCCGTCGCGGGGTTCGCACTGCTCGGGCTCATCAAGGAGAACGCCTTCGACCGCGACGACGTGTATCACCAGGCGGTTGAGCTAGAGGGCCACCCTGACAACGCGGGAGCCGCCACCTATGGCGGCTTCGTTTTGGCCGCACCGCGCCCTGCCCGCCTGGCGTTCAACAAGCGGCTCGGCATTGCCCTCGCGGTTCCCGAGGCGCCGATCGACACCAAGATGGCCCGCAGCATTCTGCCCGATCAGATCTCCCGTTCGGCCACCATCCGCCAGGCAGGACGGGCCGCCGCGCTCGTGCTCGGTCTGATGAACGCCGAGGGGGATCTCATCGCCTTTGGGATGGACGACCAGATCGCGGTGCCTCACCGCAAGCGGCTCATCCCGGGCTATGACGAGGCGGTGGAAGCGGGCCAACGCGCGGGGGCCTTCGGCGTGACGATCTCGGGCTCGGGCTCGGCCCTCGTGGCGATCACACCCCAGGAGAAGGCCGCGACGGTCGCCGACGCGATGGCGAGCAAGCTGGGTGCCATGGGGAATCAAGCGGCGGCGCTCACTCCAGAGGTGAGCCCGGGCGGCCTAGCGCTGCTGGAGTAGAGCTAGATCAGCGGGCGGGGGAGGTGTGTTACCCGCTCGACTTCCCCATCCAGTCCAGCAGATCCTTGATTTGCCGCCCATGCTCGCGGCAGTGCAGGTAGTGGAACCGCACCCACTCCGGCAGATTGAGGTCGCCAAGCAGCGGGTGTCCCACGAAGACGTTCTCTTGTTGCTCTTCCGGCCACGCATCGGCCAGATGCCGTAGCAGCTCGACGCCCATGCGGAACTGCGCCGCGCTCAGCTCCGGATCGGGGGCATCCGATGGGGCGGCGGCCTGGAACGTCTTGATGCCACCCGGCATGCGCCCCACGCCCAGTACCAGATGGCGCAGCACCGTCTGGTGCGGCTTGGTGCGGCGTCGCATCCTCTGGACCTCGCCCCGCTCCTCGAACATCTGTGCCACCAAGTCCACGCTCACCGCCAGGTGCTCCACGATCTGCGCAACCGTCCACTTCTCGCGGGGTGCGCGGTGCCAGTCCTCCTCGGACAGCCCGTGCACCGGGTTGAGCACGAGGGGCTCGAGCCGGGCGAGTTGGCGGCGTACCCTCATGAGCCCGCCAGCGCCATGCACTCGATCTCGACCCTCGCACCCAGGGCGAGACCGCTCCCCGCTACGGTGGACCGTGCCGGAGGATCGTCCGGGAAGTAGCTGCCGTAGACCTCGTTCATCGCCGCGTAGTCGGCGATGTCGGCGAGGAAGACGGTGCACTTGACGACCCGCTCCAGGGAACTGCCGGCGTGCTCCAGCACGCGCTTGATGTTCTCCAGCGTCTGTCGTGTCTCGGGGCCCACGCCGCCCGGGGGGAGCTCCCGCGTGCCGGGGAGCGCACCGATCTGCCCCGACAGATAGAGCAGGTCACCTACCCGCACTGCCGAGGAGAACGGCAGCCCCTCGAGCGAGCCGGGGAGCTGGATAACCTCTTTTTCCTGCGCCGCGACCGCCACAGGCATGGCGCAGAGGAACGCGGTCACTACTGCCATTTTGTGCATCATGTCCGCCTCGCTGTGGATCGGATCAGCAGGGGCACCGCTGCCTGGTACCCGTCACCGCGATCTTCCACCCGCCACCCGTCTTCACGAACACCCGGTCCGACCAGCCCCGTGCCGTGTCGCCGCCCTGCACCACCGTGTACTCGTACGCGCCCCACACGACACCCGGGCCAATCCACACGAGGACGGGCTGACCCGCGATGAGGGTGTCGGGCCAGTCCTCACTCGCCCGGCGCGCCTCGGCAAAGAGCACGAACCCACGCCGCAGTGAGTCGGCCGACGCCACCATGAGCTCAGGCGACTCCAGGTAGTGCGCCAGGTAGGCCTCCGTGTCGCGCCGGTGTATCGCCGCGATGTTGGACCGGAACGCCTCAGAGGCCCCCTCAAGGTCCTGTTCCTTCAGCATCTCGGGGTTCGGTCCCCCGCACGCTACCAGGGCCATCGCGCTGAAAACGGCAAGAGTGTAGCGCATCGCTACCTCCAGTGAGTGCTGCTCGCTCGGACTACGGGTTGGGGCTCCGTGTCGGCGGCGCAGTGTCCCACCCGTCCAGGATCTCGATCTGGGCGGTGCTGGGGGAGCGCTCCAGTTGGAGCCGCTCCGCCGCCAGCTCGGCTTCCTTCATGACACGGAGCAGGTTCACGCCGATCACCTTCATCGCGTCCTCGTCGCTCCACCCGCGGCGCAGCAGCTCCGCGATCAGGTTCGGGTACTTGGAGACGTCTTCCAGCCCTTCGGGCGGCACGTCGATGCCGTCGAAGTCGGACCCGATACCGACGTGATCCACGCCGGCCACGTCCCGCAGGTGCTCGATGTGGTCCGCGACGATCCGGAGGTCCGGCACGGGGCGGGGGTTCGCCTCCGTCCAGGCAGCCAGCGAATCGCGCGCCGCGTCCTCGCTCGGCGCCACCTCACGGTAATGAGCCCGCATCTGCCGCCGCTGCTGGGACCACTGGTACGCCGGCATGTAGATGAACGGCAGCACGAAGTTCACCATGATCACGCCGCCGTTCTCCGCCACCGCCCGGGCGAGGTCGTCGGGAATGTTCCGCCGGTGCGGTGTGAAGTGCCGCGAGGACGAGTGCGACAAGATGACCGGCGCCTCGGCGACCCGCAGGACGTCCCACGCCGTGGAGTCCGAGGCGTGGGACAGATCCACCAGCATTCCCAGCCGGTTCATCTCCCGGACCACCTCCTCCCCGAAGGGCGTGAGCCCCCCATGCTCCAGCGAATCGGTGGCCGCATCGGCCCAGTCGGTGTTGCGGGAGTGGGTGAGCGTCATGTAGCGCACCCCGTCGCGGTAGAAGGCGCGCAGCAGCCCGAGGGAGTTCTCGATGCTGTGTCCGCCCTCGAGTCCCAGCATGCTCGCGATCTTCCCCTCCCGGTGGATGCGAAGAATGTCGTCGGCGGTGCCGGCCATCTCGAAGGTCTCCGGATACCGCTCGACCATCCGATGCACGATGTCGCCCTCTTCCATGCCCGCCCGGCCGGCGCCCCTCCCACCGAAGCTGGATGGGACGTACGTGGACCAGAACTGCGCCCCCACCATCCCCTCCCGCAGGCGCGGGATGTCGGTCATGAGCTGAGGCTGCGGCTGGGAGATATCGAGGGAGTCCCAGCTCATGCCGTAGTCGCCGCGCAGCGCCCACGGCAGATCGTTGTGCCCGTCGATCAACGGGACCTGTCGCAGGAGCTCCCTGGCGCGATCCGCGTACGGGTCGGACTCCTGACTCTCTGCCTGGGGCGCGCACAGCACGCCGATCAGCGCCAGCATTGCCGCCGCCAACATGATGCGTTTGATCATCACTCTTCCTTCTCGTGGTATCCGGAACACTGCTCGATCGGGAGACGTGGGTACTTGGGAAACTCGGAATCGGTGTCCGACAATCTGCAATACCAGAAGCCCGACCCGCGTCGGGACCGGACGATGCGACTGTGCCGGCACGTCGCGCATAGGCCCACAGTGGCACGAAAGCTGGTATCGCGCGGGTCCTGGTGCAAGGTTACATTACCCCGCCATGGCAGACATATCCTGTACCCGTTGCAAACAAACCGGTGGACAACTGCCGGCGCCACCCCTCCCCAACGAGCTGGGTGACCGCATCTACGATTCCATCTGTCAGACGTGTTGGCAGGAGTGGCTGCAGATGCAGACCGCCATCATCAACCACTACGGCCTGGATCTGCGGCAGCAAGAAGCACGACAGTTTCTCACGCAGCAGACGGAGACCTTCCTCTTTGGCCAGCAGCAGGAGTAAGGCGAGCACGAACGCACAGATCGCGCTCGTCGTCAACGGCGAGCCCGTCGAAGTCGCCTTCGCACCACACAAGACGCTCCTGGAAGTGCTCCGCGAGGACCTGGGCCTCACGGGCACGAAGCACGGCTGCGAGCTGGGGGAGTGCGGCACGTGCACCGTGCTGCTCGACGGCACCCCGGTGCTCTCCTGCCTGGTACTCGCGCTCGCATGCGAGGGAAGGCACGTGGACACGGTCGAAGGCATGGCGGCGGGCCCCGACCTCCACCCCTTGCAGCAGACCTTCGCCGACCTCGGCGCCGCCCAGTGCGGGTACTGCACGCCCGGATTCCTGCTCGCGGCCCAAGCACTGCTCGAGGAGAATCCCCAGCCGACGCGCGCAGAGATCAAACAGGCGCTGGCCGGCAACCTATGTCGCTGCACCGGCTACCTGAAGATCTACGAGGCCGTGGAGCTGGCAGCAGCGCGGATGCGAGGGGAGGAGGCGGAGCCGAGCGATGAGTCGATCTATGGCAGGCGGTAGGCTCACCCGCACCGGGCACGACCCCGGGACCCGGGCGCGCTCCCCATGACCACCACCGCACCGGCAGCCACGCCGACCGACGAGCGGGCGGCCCAGCAGCGGCTGCGCGTGGTCGGCACGCCCCAGCGCAAGGTGGATGCGGTGGACAAGGTGACTGGCCGCACGCAATTCGCCGACGACATCTCGCTGCCCCGCATGCTGCACGCCAAGCTGCTCCGCAGCACGAGGCCCCACGCCCGCATCGTTGACATCGACACGTCGAGAGCGGAGACGCTCGACGGTGTGAAGGCGGTGCTTACCGGTAGGAAGCTGCCGATTCCCTTCGGTATCCTGCCCGTGAGCCAGGACGAGCACGCGCTGGCACCCGATGTAGCCCGATTCATCGGCGATCCGGTCGCCGCCGTCGCCGCGACCACCGAGGAGATCGCGACGGCCGCGCTCGACTTGATCGACGTGCACTACGAGGAGCTGCCTGCCATCACGTCTGTGGAGCAGGCGGTGGCGACGCCCGAGCCGCGCATTCACGACTACGGTCCCGAGGGAAACCTGCACAAGCTCATCGACCTCGAGTTCGGGGACGTGGAGCAGGGCTTCGCCGAGGCCGACCTGGTGCGCGAGGACCTGTTCTTCTACGAGGGTAGCACCCACCTCCCCATGGAGCAGCACGCGGCAGTGGCCGACTGGTCGGGCGACAAGCTCACGCTGTGGAGCTCCACCCAGACGCCGCACTACGTGCACCGCGCGCTGGCCAAGGTGCTGGAGCTGCCGCCGTCCCGCGTCCGCGTCATCGCCTGCCCCAACGGCGGGGGCTTCGGCGGGAAGAGCGATCCCTTCAACCACGAGATCGCGGTGGCCAAGCTCTCGATGATGACGGGACGCCCGGTGAAGATCGCCCTCACGCGCGAGGAGGTCTTCTACTGCCATCGCGGACGTCACCCCACCCTCATGTGGGTGAAGACCGGCGTCACTCGGGCCGGCGCCGTCAAGGGAATGCACTTCAAGACGCTGCTCGACGGCGGCGCCTACGGCTCCTACGGCGTGGCCAGCACCTACTACACGGGGGCGCTGCAGACCGTCACCTATCACGTGGAGCGCTACAAGTTCCAGGGAGCGCGGGCGTTCACCAACAAGGCGCCGTGCGGTCCCAAGCGCGGGCACGGCACTCCACAGCCGCGCTGCGCCCTCGAGGTGCACGTGGACAAGCTCGCCGAGGAGCTGGGCATCGATCCCGCCGAGCTGCGGCTGCGGCACCTCGTGCCACCCGATTCGGTGACCGCCAACTACTTGCGGGTCGGCTCCATGGGGCTGGGTGCGTGCATTCGGAAGGCGACCGAGGGAGCGGGCTGGGCGGACAAGTTCCGCAAGCTCCCCTACGGAAAGGGTGTGGGGCTGGCGTGCTCGAGCTACATCAGCGGCGCGGGCTTGCCGATCTACTGGAACAACATGCCGCACACCGGCGTGCAGTTGAAGTGCGACCGGGGCGGAGGCGTAACCGTGTTCTGCGGCTCGACGGACATCGGACAGGGCTCCGACTCGATTCTCGCCTACATCGTGGCCGAAGTGCTCGGCGTCGAGGTGGGCGACATCCAGGTCGTCACCGCCGACACCGACCTCACCCCGGTGGATCTCGGGAGCTACTCCAGCCGCGTAACGCTCATGAGCGGCAACGCGGCGCTCCAGGCCGCCGAGCGCGCCCGGGAGATCCTCTCACAACATGCCTCCCAGAAGCTCGACGTCCCCGAGACGCGGCTAGCCTTCGCCGAGAACCGGGTGTTCAACGTGGAGGAGCCCGAGTGCGGGATGAGCTTCGCCGAGGCGGTGCAGCTGGCGGAGGCGGCGGAGGGCACGGTCGGCACGGTGGGGTCGTACACCCCGCCGCGCAGTCCGGGTCGCTACCGGGGAGCCGGCGTGGGGCCGTCGCCGGCCTATTCCTACAGCGCAGCGATCGCCGAGGTCGAGGTACACCCCGACAGCGGCATCGTGCAGGTACCGAGGATCTGGATCGCCCACGACGTGGGCCAGTGCATCAACCCCGTCACCGTGATCGGCCAAGTCGAGGGCGGCGTCTACATGGGGCTGGGCGAGGCGCTCATGGAGGAAATGACGTACCGCGAGAAGCGCGACCTGGTTCACAAGATACCCTCGATGCTCGAGTACAAGAGCCCCACTACGCTCGAGATGTGCGACGTGGTGACCTATCTGATCGAGGATCCCGATCCCAGTGGCCCGTTCGGCGCCAAGGAGGTGGGTCAGGGGCCGTTGCTGCCCGTGGCGCCCGCCATCGCAAACGCGGTGTACGACGCGGTCGGCGTGCGCGTGGACGAGGTGCCGATCACACCGGAGAAGGTGCTCAAGGCCATGCGGCGTAAGGCGAAGGGCGAGGAGCCGCGCTACGGCCCGGGCACGTTCCCGGAGATCAACTGGCCGGCGCCGACGCGCGTGCCGCCGCCGTGGGAGGGTGGTGACGGCAAGGCAACCGAAGAGACACCACGCGGTTTCCCGGAGGAGCGGCAGCACTAGGAAGACCGGGGGGGCCGACGATGACTGACGAGGTCGCCAAGGGCGTGAACTTCATATTCGGCAAGGAATACATTCTCAAGCAGCACGGTGAGGACGTGTGGCGCCGTGCGCTGGCCCGCCTGTCCGCGGAACACGCCAGGGTGTGGGCCCGGAAGCCGGTGCCGTTCGGTGCCTACTCGTTCACCGCCTTCAAGCACATGGCCCGGGCCGTGGCCGAGGAAACGGGTCAGCGCGACGACCGCGAGCTGGCAAAGATGTACGAGTACATCGCCGACCGGAGCCTCAGCGCGGTATACAAGATCTTCTTCAAGCTCGCGCACCCGTCGTTCGTGATCGGGAACTACCCGAAGCTGTGGATGCGCTTCTTCACGACCGGGACCGTCACGGTGCCCCAGGCCGAGGAGGGATTCGCCCGAGTGCACTTCGAGCTGCCGGAGATGTTCCTCGATTGGCTCGGTCCGGCCTGCCTCGGCTACTCCAACAAGGCCGTCACCATGTCGGGCGGGAGGGACGTGCTCGTCGAGGAGCTGGCGCGCAAGCTGATGCCGAGCGGCGACTGGGGAGTGGACTTCGAGATCCGGTGGAGCGAGTGACGCGCTAACTATGCTGCGACTACCCCAGTTCACCTACCTCGAGCCCAAGAGCGTACGGCAGGCCCTACGCATGAAGCAGGAGGCCGGGCCGGACGGGATGTACGTCGCAGGGGGGACCGACCTTTACCCCAACATGAAGCGACGGCACCAGGAGCCGAAGGTGGTGATATCGCTGGCGGGCATCCGCGCGCTCGGGCGCATCACCGGCGGCAAGGGCGGCTCCGAGGTGTCGGTGGGCGCGGGCGTCACGCTCACCGCGCTGCACACTCATCCACGCGTGCGCAAGGCCTATCCCGGGTTGGCCCGCGCCGCCGAGCTCGTGAGCACGCCGCTGCTCCGTAACATGGGCACGTTCGGCGGCAACCTCTGCCTCGACACCCGCTGCAACTACTACAACCAGACCTACGAGTGGCGGAAGGCCATCAACTTCTGCATGAAGAAAGACGGCGACGTCTGCTGGGTGGCGCCCTCAAGCCCGCGTTGCTGGGCCGTGCAGTCGAGCGACACCGCGCCCGTGGCGGTCGTTCTCGACGCAGAGTTCGTCCTGGCCGGCGCGGACGAAGAGCGGGTAGTCCGCGCGGCGGACTTCTTCAACGACGACGGCATCCGCTATCTCACCAAGCACCCCGACGAGATCCTGACCGAGGTACGGCTCCCGGAGCAGGACACATGGGACGCCACCTACTGGAAGCTGCGGCGCCGGGGGTCGTTCGACTTCCCCGTGCTGGGAGTCGCCGCCTGGATCCGGTGGGACGGCAATCTCGTCGCCGATGCCCGGGTCGTCCTGGGTGCGGTGGCGAGCTATCCCATGCCCGTCCCTGAGGCCGCCCAGGCAATCGTCGGCACGTCACTCGAGGACGATGCCATCGAGGTGGCCGCCGGCGCGGCGTTCAAGCCGTCGAAGCCGATGGACAACACCGACTTCGGGCTGGCGTGGCGCAAGGAGATGACACGGGTGTACGTGAGGGGGGCGCTCCACGAACTCAGGGAGCGGCGGCGTACCACCGGGTCACGATAGGGATCTCATCGCGCCAGCACTTGAGCTTCGCGGACCTCGTGGCAACGTTTGTCGCGAGGCTCTACCTCCGATGATCTCCCGAACCGATCGAGTGCCTGCGATGCTCTGGATCCGCCTCGTAGCCGCGACAGCCCTGGCCCTGCTCCTCACGAGCTCCCCGGGGAGCGCCGCTCTCGCCCAGGAACAGCAACAACCTGTGCCCCCGGACACGGCGGCAGTGCGTGCCGCGCCGCGCCCCATTCCGGCGGCGGAAATCCCCCAGCGCGCCGAGGAGGCGAGCGCCGTATTGCGCGAGATCCGCGCCAACTTGGTTTCCGACACGGTCGTGGCCGAGATCGACTCCGGGCTCCAGATCTCGGTCCAGACCATCGGTCAGCGGCGGCAGGCACTCACCCCAGACCGCCTCGCCGCGATGTATCTCAGCGAGCTGGAAGACGTCGAGCGGGAGTGGCTCACGTACCAGACGATGCTCGGCGAGTGGCGCAGCACGCTGGAGCGCCAGACCCAGACCCTCGATGATCAGCGGTCCCGCTTGGCCGGCATGCACGAACAGTGGCAGGTGACCCGGGACTCCACTGCCGCGGCGGAGCTCCCCGAGGCGCTCGTGGAGCGGGCCCAGTCGGTGCTCGACGAAATCGCCGCCCTGGATGCCGAAGTACGCCGTCCGCGAGACCGCATGCTCACCCTGCAGAACCGCATCGCCGACGAGGCGATCATCATCGCCGAGACGCTGTCGGCGATTCAGACGGCGCGTCAGACCGCACAGCGCCGCTTGCTCAGCGCCGACAGCCCACCCCTGTGGCGCGCGCTGGGTGCTGCGGAGCGCGAGGCGCCAGCGCCCATCCAAGCGGGGTTGCGAGATCGGGCGGCGAGGGTGGGAGACTACATCGAGCGCAACGAGCAGCGCCTCTGGGCTCATTTCATCCTGTTCCTCGTCCTAGCCTCGGCAGCGGTCGCCCTGCGGCGCCGCACCCGCGGCTGGGAGATCGACGACGCGGCCGTGCGGTCTGCGGAACGCATCCTGGACCGCCCCGTCGCGACGGGACTGATCCTCACGCTGCTGTTCACGCGGTTGCTGCATCCCCGCGCGCCGAGCGTGTTCTACGAGCTGCTCCTCGTCATCGCCCTGCTGCCACTCGTGCGGCTGGTCCCGGGGCTGGTGCCGCGCAAGCTGGTTGGCCCCATGTACGGCCTCATCGGCATCACCGGCGCTTACTGGATCCTCGAGATCGTGGTGAGCGCCGAGCTGTTGAGCCGCTTGATCCTCCTCGCCGTCACCGCCGTAGTCTTCGGCGGGATAGTGCACTTCCTGCGGCAGAGCTGGGGCGCCGCTCGGGCCAGCCAATCACGCTGGCGCAGGGCGATGTTCCTCGCGCTCCGCCTGGGCGCAGTACTGCTGGGGGTCTCCGTCCTCGCCAACATCCTCGGCTTCGTCTCCCTCGCCGAGCTCCTAACCGCCGGCACCATCACGAGCGCGCTAGCCGGACTCGTGGTCCTGATCGGCGTGAGGGCGGCGGACGCCGTGCTGCACGCCTCCGTCCAGATGGACACGCTCCGCTCGCTTCGTGTGGTCCGCGATCACGGCCACGAGCTCGTGCGCCGCGCCACAATGCTGGTGCACCTCGGCGCGGTCATCCTGTGGCTCTCGATAGCGGCCCGACAGTTCCGGCTGTACGACACCCTAGTGACCGGGCTGGGGCGAGCTCTGACGCGGGAGTGGGCCCTGGGGAGCTGGCAGATCTCGATCCTCGACGTTTTCGCCTTCTTCGTAGCTTTGTGGCTCGGCTTACTGCTCGCGCGCGCGGTGCGCCTCGTATTGCGGGAGGACGTGCTCACCCGCATGACGCTGCCACGCGGCATGCCGCAGACGATATCCACTACCGCCTACTACATCGTCCTGGTCATCGCGTTCTTCTTCGCCGCGGGTGCGGCCGGCTTCGACCTCACCAAGTTCACGATCCTCGCCGGTGCGCTTGGCGTCGGTATCGGGTTCGGTCTCCAGAACGTCGTCAACAACTTCATCTCCGGGCTGATCCTGCTGTTCGAGCGGCCGATCCAGATCGGTGACACGATCGAGATCGAGAACCTCGTCGGGACCGTCAAAGAGATCGGCATACGCGCCAGCATCGTGCGGACCTACGCTGGCGCAGAAGTCATCGTGCCCAATGGCGACCTGATATCCGGCCGGGTCATCAACTGGACCCTCTCCGACCAGCTGCGACGCATCGAGGTCACGGTGGGCGTAACCTACGGAACCGATCCCAGAACCGTCGTGGACATCCTGGTCGAGCAGGCGCGGGCGCACGCAGACGTCCTGGAGCACCCCGAGCCGTACGCGCTGTTCCAGGGCTTCGGGGACAGCTCGCTCGACTTCGTGCTGCGCTTCTGGACCGGCAACTACGAGCGCTGGTGGATGCTGGGCAGCGAGGTCTCGATGGCGATCAACGATGCCCTGAAGGAGGCGGGCATCGAGATCCCGTTCCCGCAGCGGGATCTCCACGTGCGGTCGCTCGATCCCGCGGCTGGGGCGGCCCTGGCATCCAGCAGCGCTCCGGAATCGTCGCAGGGCACCAAGGGGAAGGCACTGCGGTGAACCTACGGGGGCGACGGGGTATCTAACGGGCGTGCAGCGCCAGACCCTCGCCCTCGGCCTCGTCGGCGCATTGATCGCCGTCAAGCTCGCGGCCCACTTCAGCACGAACGGCTTCGGGCCCTACGAGTTCCACCGCGACGAGTTCCTGTACATGGCGATGGGAGAGCACCTCCGGCTGTTCCGCATGGACTTTCCCCCGTTCATCGCGATGCTGTCGGAGCTCGCGCGCGGCCTGCTGGGCGACTCCCTATTCGCGGTGCGGCTCTTCCCCGCCCTGTTCAGCGCTGGGATCATGGCGCTCGCCGCGCTCATCGCCCGGGAGCTGGGTGGCGGCCGCTTCGCTCAGGGCCTCGCCGCCCTGTGCGTGCTGTGCACCTCTCTCTTCATGCGCTCGGGCACGCTGTTCCAGCCGGTAGTGCTGGACCAGTTCTGGTGGACCGTCGGGCTCTACGCCCTGGTGCGCTGGAGCAAGCAGCCTGAGCGGCGCTGGTGGCTGGTGTTCGGCGCGGCGTGCGGGCTGGGTCTGCTATCCAAGTACAGCGTCCTGGTGTTCGGGCTGGCCGTGCTCCTCGCGCTGCTGTCCACCAGCGCCCGGCGCTCCCTCGCGACACCGTGGCCCTGGGTGGCAGCGGTCATGGCGTTCGTGATCGGCAGCCCCAGCATCATAGGCCAGATCCGGCTCGACTTCCCGATCTTCGACCAGATGGGCGATCTCAGCAGCGCGCAGCTCGCCCGCGTCACGCCGCTCGAGTTCCTGGTGCGTCACCTGCTGTGGGGACCCGCGACCGCCGTGGTCTCCGCCGTGGGGCTGGGAGCGCTCGTCGCGGCCAGGCGGTTCCAGGCCTTCCGCCTGATCGGCTGGAGCTGTCTTTGGGCCCTGATCCTGCTCGTCGTGCTGCGCGGCAAGCCGTACTATGCGGGGCCCGTGCATCCTACGCTGTTCGCAGCAGGGGCGGTCGTATTGGAGGGTTTGCGCATCCCGCGCTGGAGCAGCGTGCTCCGCTGGGGCACGGTCACGATCGTCGTCGCGTACGGAGTGCTCACCCTACCACTCGGCTTCCCCGTGCTGCCGCCGCCCCAGATGGAGGCCTACGTCACGGCACTCGGCATCGAGCGCGCGCGCACCACCAACGTCGGTCGGCTCGAGCGGCTGCCCCAGGACTACGCCGACATGCTGGGATGGAAGGAGCTCGTCGCCACGGTAGCCGATGTGTACCACGGTCTGGAGCCGAGCGACCGCGAGCAGGCGGTGATCCTGGCGAGCAACTACGGTGAGGCCGGCGCCATCGACTTCTACGGCAGGCGCCACGAGCTCCCCAGGGCCGTCGCCGTGGTGGGCAGCTACTGGTTCTTCGGCCCCGGCGACAAGCCGGGTGACCCGCTGATCCTGGTGGGCTTCGGGCGGGACGAGATCGGCGACCACTTCAGCACGCTCGACTCGGCGGCCTACTGGACGCATCCCTACATGGTAGCCGAGCAGCGCGATCTCACGTTCTATGTGGGCCGCGGAGCCGAGGAGACGCTGCAACAGATGTGGCCGCGGTTCGAGGGCTCCCAATAGGCAACTTCATCGGAGGCTGAAATGTCTGATAAGTCGAAAGGCTCGGGCGCCGCGCGCACGGGCGGGCAGGTGGGATCGGTCTGGTTCATCGGCTGGCTATTCACGCTCGGCTTCGCCAAGCTCGGCTTCTTCAAGGCCATTCTGGGCCTGATCCTGTGGCCGTACTACCTGGGGGTCGCGCTCCGCTAGGCATCGCGTCGTATCGGAAGCCCACTCCCTTTGTCGCTGCCATTCTAGGCTATCTCGCGTCAGGTTGACGCACCCCCTAGCACCCCGCGAAGTTCCCTGACTTCAACGGGCCGTCCCGCAGCTGGGCGGCCCCGACGACGACCGCACTCGCAGGTGGACCAATCATGGACTTCTCGGCCTTCTCACTCGAAAACCTCATCCCCCTCGTGAGCACGCTCCTCGCCGGATGGGGTCTCAAGGTTCTCGGCGCCCTCGTCGTGCTGATCATCGGGCGGCAGCTGGCGCAGTGGATCCGGCGCGGCGTCCGCGCGGCGCTCAAGCGCAGCAAGATGGACGCGACGCTCGTGCCGTTCATCTCCTCGCTGGCGTACTACCTCGTCCTGGCCTTCGTGGTGATCGCCGTGCTCGGCATGGTGGGCATCCAGACCGCGTCGATCATCGCCGTGCTTGGCGCGGCCGGGCTGGCCGTGGGCCTGGCGTGGCAGGGCACGCTCTCCAACTTCGCCTCGGGCGTCATGCTGCTCGTGTTCCGACCCTTCAAGGTGGGCGACTACATCGAGGCAGCCGGCACGGGCGGGACGGTGCAGGCCGTGAGCATCTTCACGACGACCCTCACCACGCCCGACAACGTCGGGATCGTGATCCCCAACACCTCGGTGTGGGGAAGCACGATCAAGAACTACGCGGCCCAGGCGACGCGCCGCCTCGATCTGGTGGTCGGCATCTCCTACAGCGACGACATCGGCACTGCGATGGACACCATCAACCGCGTGCTCCAGGCCGACGCGCGGGTCCTGCCCGACCCGGCGCCCCTGGTCGCGGTGAACGAGTTGGGCGACTCGTCGGTGAACCTCGTGGTGCAGCCGTGGTGCAAGCGGGAGGACTACTGGCCGCTGCGCTGGGACCTCACGCGCACGCTCAAGGAGGAGCTGGAGCGCGCCGGCTGCTCGATCCCGTTCCCGCAGCGGGACGTGCACCTGCATCAGGTCGCCGCCAGCGCGGCGTAGTCGTAGGCGTACGCACAGAGGCACGTGGCGCGGCCCGGAACTCCGCGCGGCCTCCGGGAGTTGAGGACAGGTATGCACAAGACCAGAATCGCTGAATGGGGCACCCTCCAGGACCGCATGCCCACCCACGCCATCGTGGGGAACGTGGACCTCGTGCTCATCCGCTACGATGACGACGTCTCGGTGCTGTACGGCCGCTGCCTGCACCGGGGAGCGCTCCTCGCCGACGGATACATCCAGGGCGAGAACCTGATCTGCGGCGTGCACCAGTGGGACTTCCGGTTTCGCACCGGGATCAGCGAGTACAACAACGCCGAGCGGCTCCACAAGTTCGCCGCCTGGGTGGAGGACGGCGGTGTGTGGGTGGACGCCGACGAGATCGCCGAGTTCGAGCGCCACAACCCACAGCCCTACGACCGGGGCGCCTACCAGGGCACGTACCAGGACGTGCACGGCACGCCCGAGGAGCCGCATACCAAGGCGATCCAGTCACTCGCCGCACAGGGACTGAAGGGTGCGCACGGTCCCGTTGCAGCGATGGGCGTGCCCGGCCCCCAGCTGCCGCGCTGGGACAGCATCCAGTTCGTGACCGCACAGCTCGCCACGCCGCCCCAGCTCGACGACGTGGAGGTGGGAACCGACCTCACGATCGGACCCAAGGCCAAGCAGCCGCTCCGGCTGGAGATCCCGCTCTTCGTTTCCGACATGAGCTTCGGCGCACTGTCCGAGGAGGCCAAGATCGCGCTCGCCCGCGGCGCCGAGCTAGCCGGCACCGGCATTGCCTCGGGCGAGGGAGGGATGCTCCCCGAAGAGCAGGCCGAGAACTCACGCTACCTGTACGAGCTGGCCTCGGCTCGGTTCGGGTTCTCGATGGACAAGCTCCACAGGGTGCAAGCCATGCACTTCAAGGGCGGGCAGGCGGCCAAGACGGGCACGGGCGGGCATCTGCCGAGCGAGAAGGTGAAGGGCAAGATCGCCGAGGTACGGGGGCTGGAGGAGGGGAGGCCAGCGATCTCCCCCGCACGCTTCCCCGACTGGACCACGCCGGCCGACTTCCACGCCTTCGCGCAGGAGGTGCGCGACGCAACCGGTGGGATCCCCATCGGCTTCAAGCTCTCGGCGCAACATATCGAGCAGGACATTGACGCCGCGCTCGAGGTGGGCGTGGACTACATCATCCTGGACGGGCGCGGCGGGGCCACCGGTGCGGCGCCGCTCATCTTCCGCGACAACATCTCGGTACCCACGATTCCCGCGCTGGCACGCGCGCGGCGCCACCTCGACGCCGCCGGCGCCGACCAGGTGACGCTCATCATTACTGGGGGCCTGCGTACTCCGGCCGACTTCGCCAAGGTGCTGGCATTGGGGGCGGACGGCGTCGCGGTGTCGAACGCGGCCATGCAGGCCATAGGGTGCATCGCCATGCGGGCCTGTCACACCAACAACTGTCCCGTGGGTATCGCCACGCAGAAGCCGCACCTGCGGTCGCGGCTCCCGGTGCAGGCGGCTGCCGAGCGGCTCGCGCGGTTCCTGGACGCGGCGGTGGATCTCATGAAGGTGCTGGCCCGGGCCTGCGGGCACACGCACCTCAACGAACTCTCACTCAACGACCTCACCACGTGGGACCGCGAGATGGCCTACCTCGCGGCCGTGCCGTACGGCGGCGTGAGCCTGCCGCACGCCTAGCAGGGATGGCGGCCCCATGACCGAACGCATGCAGGAAGTCGCCACTCTGGCCGGCGGTTGCTTCTGGTGCCTCGAGGCGGTGTTCCTGGAGCTCGCGGGCGTGGAGCGGGTCGTGTCGGGTTACGCCGGGGGGCACGTGCCCAACCCGTCGTATCAGCTCGTATGCATGGGCGTCACCGGACACGCCGAGGTAGTGCAGGTCACCTTCGACCCCGAGGTCATCTCGTTCCGCGAGCTGCTCGAGGTGTTCTTCACCGTGCACGATCCCACCACGCTCAATCTGCAGGGGCCCGACATCGGCACGCAGTACCGCTCGGCGATCTACTACCACAGTCAAAAGCAACGGGCAGCAGCCGAGAAGGTGATCGCGGAGTTCAATCAGCGGGGCGTGTGGGACGCTCCGATCGTCACCGAGGTACAACCGCTCGACGTGTTCTACCCGGCCGAGGACTATCACCAGGACTACTACCGTCGCAACCCAGGCCAGCCCTATTGCCAGGCGATCGTGGCCCCGAAGGTGGCCAAGGCGAGGAAGGTGTTCCTCCAGAAGCTGAAGGGGGCCTGATTGGTGCCGGTTTGACGCGCGGGTTCCTCCGGCCGCAGCTTGGGCGCACCATGACCACCCGCTCCCTCGTCGCCCTCGTCCTGTGGATCGTGGGCTCGCTCGCCGCTGCTGCGATCGGCGCCGTGGCGACGCAGCCGGGCGCTTGGTACGCCGCGCTCGACAAACCCGCGTGGACTCCGCCCAACTGGCTGTTCGGTCCCGTGTGGACCACGCTCTACGTGCTGATGGGCGTCGCGGCCTGGATGGTGTGGGAGCGACGAGCCAGCCTCAACGTCACCCCTGCTCTGGCGCTGTTCGTGGCGCAGCTCGCGGTCAACGCGCTCTGGTCGTGGCTGTTCTTCGGCTATCACCGCATCGGCCTCGCGCTGGTGGATCTGGTGGTGCTCTGGCTGCTGCTGATCACCGTGATCGTCCTGTTCTGGCGCGTCCGCCCGCTCGCCGCCGGGCTGCTGCTGCCTTACATCCTCTGGGTCAGCTATGCCGGAGCGCTGAACGCCGCGATCTGGCTCAGGAATAGCGGCTAGCCACTCCCTGCCGGCGGGGGCCGGCGGATACCATGTCCGGTCTCCCCCCCTTCCCGCGCATCCCCCGGTGAGCTCGGGCTCCGCCGGAGCAACCGCGCGGGCTTCGGACCGCTCTGGAGTGTCGGGGAAGCGGGCCGAAGCCCTCATCCATCAACCACAACGGAGGTGGGCATGGCAGAGAAGAAGAAACTGGTCGTACTGATCACGCGTGGCCTGGACGACGAGCGCTCGTCCGTGGCGTGGAGCGTCGCCAATGGCGGCATTGCGTCGGGCCTCGACGTGACGATCTTCCTGGCGAGCTCGGGGGTCGATTGGGTCCGCAAAGGTGCCGCAGAGGTAGCCCGTCTGAACCCGCTGGATCCCTCGCTGAAGGAGATGATCCAGAACCTGATGGCGAGCGGCGGCAGCGTCCTGGTGCGTCCCCCGTGCGCAGGGGTCCGCGGCTACGAAGAGAAGGATCTTCTCGACGGGGTGACGCTCGCCGGGTCCAGCTCCATGCACGATCTCATCAAGCAGGGCGCGGCGACATTGAGCTTCTGATTCCACACTGCGCCGCAGGCGGGATGGTCGGGGATTCGTTCGCGCGCTGCGAGAGATCGCCACGGACGGCAACGTTCGGGCACCACACCACGGGCAGCGTGCCGCATGAGTGGGGAGCGACTCCGGGTCGCTCCCCGCTTGGCACATGCAGCCGCAACACTCCCTCGTTCTGATCGAGCAGCTCCGCGCCGCCGTCCGGGCTCGCCATTACAGCACACGCACCGAGGAGACGTATGTCCGCTGGGCCGTGCGATTCCTGCGGCGCCACCAACGGCGTCATTCGGCTGCGCTGGGCGAAGCCGAGGTCGCGCGGTTTCTCTCGTCCCTCGCCGAGCGCGGGCGGGTGAGCGCGTCGACCCAGAACCAGGCCGCCGCCGCCCTCCTGTTCCTGTTTCGCGAGGTGCTGCGGCGCGACGTGAGCCGCTGGCACCGGGTCGTGCGGGCCAGGGAGCCCGGGAGGCTACCGGTGGTGCTCACCCGCGAGGAGGTGCGGGCCGTGCTGCGGGCGCTCCGAGGCACCCCCCGCCTCGTGGGCCTGCTGCTCTACGGCTCGGGACTGCGGCTGCTCGAGTGCCTCGAGCTGCGGGTCAAGGACGTGGACTTCGGCCGCGGCGAGATCCGGGTGCGGCGCGGCAAGGGCCAGCAGGACCGGGTGACCCTGTTGCCGGTGGCCGGGCGCGCGGCGCTCAGGTCCCATCTGGGCCGGGTGCGGGAGCGCCACCTACGGGATCTCGCGGCGGGCGCGGGACACGCGGGCCTGCCGGGCGCCCTCGGCCGCAAGCTGCCGGCGGCCAGCCGGGAGTGGCCGTGGCAGTACGTCTTCCCCGCCGGGCGCCTGAGCCGGGACCCCCGCACGGGCCGCCGCGGCCGCGGGCACCTGCACCCCTCGGCCATCCAGCGCGCCGTCCGCGCCGCCGTGCGGCGGGCGGGCATCGGCAAGCGCGCTACCTGCCACACCTTCCGGCACTCGTTCGCGACGCACCTGCTGGAGGACGGCTACGACATCCGGACGGTCCAGGAGCTGCTGGGCCACCGGGACGTCCGCACCACGATGATCTACACCCACGTGCTGAACCGCGGGGCGTTCGGGGTGCAGAGCCCGATCGACAGGCCGTAGGCCGAGCCAGGCCCGTCACGGGTGGTCCGTTTCCAGCGGAATGTCCCAGTTGAGGCATACGTTGCCCCGAAACGGCTCTGGCTGAACGGCCCCACAGGGCCCCAATTTGCCAGAAGGGGGGACCCCTGCGGCGCCTGCCAGTTCGCAGCGTTGCCACGTCTTATGCTGCGACCGGCCTTACACTGCGCCGTTCGCAGTCCAACGTGGCACCATGGCGGCCTTATGGAGCGTTTGGGGGACGGACAAGGTTGTGGAGGGGTATAGAATGGCTCAGGCTAATAGTCGTTAGGTGGCGCCCCCTCGCTCACGTTCACATATCAGGAGTGTCCATGCCTGAGATTGCTTTCGGCGATCCCCGAGTCGAAGCCAACAAGGCCACGGTCAAGCAGATGCTGCTGGACCTCAGCGCAGGTAACGTGGCCGGCTTTACGGACCACCTGTCGCCCACTTACGTCCGCCATTGCCAAGCGATGCCCCCAGAACTCCAGGAGATCCGCGGCAGAGACGCGATGCACCAGTGGCTTCTCGCCAACCTCGTGCCATTCCCCGACTACCATGAAGAACTCGAGTGGCTGGTCGGCGAGGGAGATTTCGTGGCGTGGCGTTCGCGCGGCACAGGTACACAATCCGGACCCTTTGGGCCATTCCCAGCCACCGGGAAGCGCATGGATCTAGTGATAATTGGAATGCACCGCTTCGAGGGATCGCTGGTGGCCGAGACATGGACATCGTGGGATAACCTCGCTGCCCTCACTCAGCTCGGGCACTTTCCTCCCGCGCAATCGCAGGGGGGCGGCGATTAGAGCTGCGTAAGCGAAAGCGCGCCGCCTAACAGGCGCATGC
>JABAOF010016898.1_pt3 | contig 22423 bp, 22 predicted proteins | sample 7062171 | NCBI WGS metagenome assembly JABAOF01 (sample SAMN14538628, study PRJNA623070) | marine sediment metagenome | biome: marine biome [ENVO:00000428]; feature: marine pelagic biome [ENVO:01000023]; material: deep marine sediment [ENVO:00002113] | place: India: Gulf of Khambhat ...
TGGGAATGAAGAGAATCACCAAAACACCAAGAAGCGGGAAGAACACCACCCAAGTTAAGATCGATGTGAATGAGATCATGACCATTCCTTAATTAATCCTGCTTCAATCAAAATTTATTGAGCATCAGCAATTGAAGCACACTGAGCCTACAATGTCCTGAGCATGTCGAGTATTGTCGAAGGGCCCAGGATGACTTCTCCGTAACAGAGATCATCATGACGCGAAACTTGCTTCATCCAAAAATAAAATAGCTCAAAACCAATAGCACCCCGACCAGGAATGAGAGTGCGTAATTACGCACGTAACCCGTTTGCAGAAACCGCATCCGACTAGAGACAGCTTGGGTAATATTTCCTAGGCCATTCGCGATACCGTCAATGATCCGCATATCGAACGCCTCATTCAACCAACGTGTTCCTTCTCGGAATGACCGGGCGAGAACTGTATCGTGGAACCAGTCATGCCAAAATCGCTCATCGATAACATCTGCAAGTATGTCGGCTAGGGCGATGTAAGGTCTCACGATCAGAAATTGATACAATTCGTCAACCCACCATTTGTTTTCCATCCCAACGAAAACCGGTCCCAATATCCGGCGCAGCGGATCCGGCTTACCCACTTTCATGGGTTGTCGGCCATAAACGAACCAAGCGATACCAATCGCCAGCAGTGCCAACACAGTCGATAAGCCAGCGACCATGAGGTTGAACTCAGAAACATGTAAATGGAGCGTGTGCTCTAACCAATCTGTTAATGTATGTATCCCAGGGAGGTTGAGGGCACCCCCAAGGATCGCGCCTATTGCGAGCAGGATTAACGGCACGGTCATTACTGGTGGGCTCTCAATTGCATGTTGTGCTGCTTCGCTGCGTGGTTGACCAAAAAAGATCATCAGAATCTGACGGCCCATATAGAAGGCCGTGAAGAAAGCAGCTAAAGTGAGCAGCAGGAATATTACCGTACTTTCATGACTAGCATCAGTTAGTATCTCATCCTTGGACCAAAAACCTGCCAGTGGGAAGATACCGGAGAGCGCAAGTGCTCCGATCAGATACACCCAGAAAGTGATCTTCATTTTCGAGCGGAGTCCACCCATGATCCGCATATCATTTGGATCGAACGTTTCTCCTCCCTCAAAGGTCGCTTTAGCATGTTCCAGATGATGGTGCCCGTGTTCAACACCTTGAATGACCGATCCTGCAGAGAGAAAGAGTAGAGCTTTGAAGAACGCATGGGTAACGAGATGGAACATGCCCGCCACTTGCGCACCGATGCCCACTGCGGCGAGCATGAAACCCAGTTGACTGATCGTTGAGTAAGCCAAGACGCGCTTGATGTCAAATTGCGCAACGGCGATCGTCGCCGCGAACAAAGCCGTTGCGGCGCCGATCAAAGCCACCATATTCGATGAAAGGCCTGCCACTTCATATAGCGCTTGATTGCGCGCCACCATATAAATTCCAGCCGTGACCATGGTAGCGGCATGGATGAGTGCTGAGACGGGGGTAGGGCCTGCCATAGCATCGGGCAACCAAACGAAGAGTGGAATTTGAGCAGATTTACCCGTCGCTCCAAGCAGCAGGAAAAGCGTGATCGCCGTGATCACGCCAACGTTTTCAAGCCCATTCTCGTGAGCCCAATGGAAGACGTCAGCAAATTGCAAACTTCCTACGGCTCCAAAGATCAAGAACATGGCGATCATAAAGCCGAAATCGCCGATGCGGTTTGTGATGAATGCCTTTTTCCCGGCGATGGCGTTACCGATCCCGTCTTCACCCTTCTCGTACCAAAAACCTATCAACAGGTAAGAACAGAGGCCGACACCCTCCCAACCCACGAACATCATCAGGAAATTGTCAGCCGTCACGAGCACCATCATCGAGGCGACGAAGAGATTGAAGTAAACAAAAAATCGTGTAAAGCGACCGGGGTCGTCCTTGAAGCGAACATCTTCATGCATATAACCGATGGCATAGATGTGGATCAAGGTGCTGACACCGGTGACCATCAACATCATCGTCACAGAGAGTGTGTCAACTTGTAGAGACCAAGGAACAGCTAGTTGCCCAATGATGATCCAATCCGCAACTAAGACGCTTGTGCCTTCAGGATGTGCACGTAAAGCTAAAAACTGCAGGATTGCCACAACGAAGGATAGTCCGACGGCACCGCTGGCGATGATTCCGACAGCCCACTCTCCTAATCGACGTCCAAAGATCATATTGACCAGCAAGCCAAGAAGGGGGAAGGCAATAATCAGAGGTGCATAGGTGAATAGGTTTCCACCCTGCAGGATTTCGCTAAAGGACATCCACAACCTCCGCCGCCGAGATCAGCCTTGAAGGCTGCTCACCTGATCGACATCAATACTGCGTTTGGTTCTGAAGATCGCCACGATTAGCGCTAAACCGACTGCCACCTCGGCTGCTGCAACCGCGATTACGAAAAAGACCAGCACATGCCCTCGTTGTGCTTCGGCTGCTGGCGCCATGGCACGTGCAAACGCAATGAGCGCCAGATTGGCTGAATTCAGCATCAACTCGATGGACATGAAAATTACAATTGCGTTGCGTCGGACTAAAACACCCAAAACTCCGATTACAAACAGGATGCCTGAGAGCGCCAATACGTAATTCGTCGGTATGTTCATCCCCGCTGATCCCTTGTCATAACAATTGCACCCACCATCGCAACCAGCAACAGGATAGATGTCACTTCGAATGGAACGAGATATTGTTCAAACAACGTACGCCCCACTGAAGCAGGGCTGCCAAACCCTTCCCCTACGCCTACTAACTCTCCACCAACTTGTGCTACTCGTCCAAAGAGCACATAAGCAAACTCTGCTGTAAGAACTAAACCTAAGAGTATTGCCACTGGCAGCTGCCACGGAATGCTCGGGCTGGTCTCGACCTTTTCGGCCCCAAGCAACATGATCACAAAGAGAAACAGGACCATGATAGCCCCTGCATACACCGTAACCTGAACCATCGCGATGAATGCTGCATTTTGTAACAAGTAAAGCACAGCTATAGCGACGAAATTCAGTACCAGAAAAAGAGCCGAATATACCGCGTTACGGCTGATTAACATACTTATCGCTGAGATCACTGCGATAAAGGCGATGCCGAAGAAAAGGATGAGATCTATGGTCATCTTTTGTTTACTTCTAAGGGCACCGGGGCATTAAGGCGCTTGGGCAACTGGGGCTCCGCATTATTATGGTACGCCCCACACCTCCCAAGTGCCCAATCTCCTGGTTAGCCCATTGCCCTTTATCACTTCGGATCTTCCATCTCAGGGATCGCCCGGTCAAAGGACCCGGGGGAAACCTTCATCGGCGTTTGCCTCCCGTTTTGCGGAACAGGGACAAGCAAAATGTCCCTCGTATAAAGTGCTTGTCTGCGGTCGGTGAAAGAGACCTCATAGTTCTGTTCAAGCACGATGGCTTCCGTCGGACAAGAATCCTCGCAATATCCACAAAAGATGCAACGGAGAATGTTGATCTCATACGTGCTTGCGTAACGTTCACCAGGAGAATAGCGCTCTTCATCGGTGTTCTCGGCCGCCTCCACGAAAATCGCATCAGCAGGACAGGCAGCAGCACAGAGTGCACATCCAATACATTTTTCCAATCCGTTTTCGTAGCGCTTCAACTCATGCCGACCCTTGAACCTCTCCCGCACAGGACGTTTAATTTCCGGGTATTGATACGTTACCGGACTCTCAAACATACTCCGGAAGGTCGTCCACAATCCACGCAATAACTCTAGCGGGTTCTTCCTCATACCTCAGCCTCCCACCAACAACACGATCGCAGCCGTGAGCACCACATTGAACAATGCTGCGGGAAGCATAATCTTCCAACCAAAGGCCATAAGACGATCGTACCGAATGCGTGGAAATGTTGCCCGAATCCAAATCAACCCAAAAAGCAGAATGATGACTTTTACAAAGAGATAGATGGGCCCCAATAATGGAGCTTGATCTACGAAAGGTCCCCAATACCCGCCGAGGAAGAGAGTGGCTCCGATAAAGCTGATTACGATCATCTTGCCGTATTCAGCCATGAAGAATAATGCGAATTTCATACCGGAATATTCGACATGATAACCGGCGATGAGTTCCTGCTCGGCCTCCGGCATATCAAAGGGTGCCCGGTTGATCTCAGCCACCGCTGCGATCACATAGATGAGGAAGCCAAGAGGCTGCAGGATTACATACCAGAGTCCTTTCTGAGCCAAAACGATTTCACGAACGTTCATAGTGTTTGCGAGCAGAATGGGGCCCACAAACGCCAAAGCAAGTGATAGCTCGTAGCTGACCATCTGCGCCGTAGCACGTAAACCACCCAGTAACGCATACTTGTTGTTCGATGCCCATCCAGCGATAACAATGCCATACACTGCGATCGAAGCGACAGCCATAATGTAGAGCACACCCACATTAATACGGTCAGCAAGCCCGATATTGATCCCCAAAATATCAGGTCCCATAGGGATGACGGCCAATAGGATCATGGCTGGCACAACAGTGATCACCGGCGCTACGATGAAGAGCACTTTATCAGATTTTTCAGGGATCAATTCTTCTTTAAAGATAAGCTTGATGGCATCAGCGATGGGCTGAAGCAATCCCCAGGGCCCCGCTCGGTTAGGTCCAATCCTTGTCTGGATACGAGCAAGCGCTCGTCTCTCGTAAAGCGTGAGATACGCAAAACCCCCCAAGATGATCAGTATGATCACTACCGATTTGATTGTCCATTCCAGAAGCAAAAGGAGGTCCATAAGTCTGCCCACTAATCAACCGGTGAAATCTGAACGCGAATCGGTTTTGCCAACGTTATTCCGAGGCTACGTGGCATCAATGCAACACCCTCTGGCACGGTATCCTTTAATCGAGCTGGAAGCTGCACACTTTTTCCATTGATCCGAAATTNNGCGTCCTTAGGATTCAGTTCGACATGCAAGGCAACCAGACGTGGAAGGAGCACTTTGGAAGGAAGCACTGTGGTGCCCCGATCGTAAAGACGCGTGATCGGTACCAACAAAACTCCCTCCTCTTCAGGTTCCTCAACAGGTAATGTCAAGGCGATCTCAAGGGGTTCAGAAGGTTCAACCGCTGAACCGATCTGGATACCAAGACCCTGAGAATTCATGAACGAGGTCCCTCCGAAATACAAACTCCTCCCTCCTACATGCGGCCATTGGGGTTCAACTTGAGCCAGCACTTGATAGGTCAAATCCGAATAATCCGGAACATTCTCAGCAATCTCAATCATCACCGCAGCCGCAGAGGGGTAATTCATCTCAATCCCCATTGCGTTCGCAAGCGATGTCACAATACGCCAATCCGAGATCGTCTCGCCAAGCGGTAGGACTGCAGGGTAGAAGCGTTGAACCCTGCGTTCGCCTGAGGTGAAAGTCCCCTCACGCTCGATTAAGGATCGAGCTGGAAAAACAACGTCCGCAATTTTCGCGGTTGGGGTTAAGAAGAGCTCTTGGACAATGAGGAAAATATCTTTCCCGAGAGCACTTTCCAGTGATTGATCATCCGCTACCGGATCTGCACCCATCACATAGACAGCTGAGGCTTGTTCCAAAGTCCTTTGATGACCGGCGGGATTGGGTCGTAAACCCAAGTCCCACGCGCCCTGGGTATTGGCTCGCGGCCAGACTGCGATCAAACCGCTGTTCGTGCGGCCGAAATGGCCTGTCCCTGCCAGAAGGTTAGCGCAAGCTTTAGCCAAGGCTTCTGAGCCCGTGTATTCCAAGCCTTCACCACCGTAAAAAATGATCGCGTTCTCCGCCTTCGCGAAAAGTTTGGCAGCTCTCTGAAGGCTCCTATTACCCTTGAATGGCTTCAAATCAGCCCTTTTGGTTACAGCTTGAAGAAAACCTAATGCGGTATGAACCGCATATTTATACGGGTAGCGAATGGTGTGAGCCGCATAATGTTCTAAACGGGTGGGCCTGGCATTGGCGACAATTAATTTTGCCCCTTTTTCAACTGCCTGTTTTAACCGTAACCACCAGATGGGTGCTTCCTCGTGAAGGTCAGAAGCGATCACCAGGATCACATCCCCTGGACCTATTTGGCTCAAATCGGTACCCTTACCAACACCAATCTCACGGATCAAATCACCACCGGCCAGATTGTCATCTAAGACTGGGTGACCGTCTAATCCCTCGACCAATCGTCGAAATACATAGAGGTCTTCGTTGGATACACGTCCCCCAGCGATCCCAACCAACCCTCTTTTCGATCGGTTGAGTGCATCCTTCAATCCTTCCGTCGCTCGTGCGAATGCCTCGTCCCATCCGACTTGAACAAGATCACCATTCATCCGCACCATCGGTTTCGTGAGACGCTTGATGCTGGAGGCAAAGTGGTGAGCGAAGCGGCCTTTGTCACAAATCCAGATCTCATTCACACGCTCATTCTGACGCGGCATTACACGCTTGATCACTTCCCTGCCCTCTGCCCGTGCTTCGCGACGTGTATTGAGCATGAGATTGCAGCCCACCGGGCAGTGAGGGCAGATCGAAGCAGCTTTATTGAGCTCCCAAGGACGTGCTCCAAAGCGGAAATCAGCCGTGGTCAATGCACCAACAGGGCAAATATCGGTTGTGTTCCCCGAGAAATACGAATCGAAACCTGGATCGGAGAAGGTAATGATCTCCAACCGTCGACCACGATTTGTGAAACCGAGAACCGGGTCATCAACCACCTTGTCCTGGAAGCGAACACATCGAGCACATTGAATGCAACGCTCACGGTCAAGGAAAATTAACTCACCAAGGGGTACATGTTTGTCGAGGCGGATCTTGTCGGAGAATAAAAAGCGGCTGGTTCCAGGTCCGTGCTCCATGGTGAGGTTTTGTAATGGGCATTCCCCACCCTTGTCACAGATCGGGCAATCAAGTGGATGTGAAGTTAATATGTATTCCACAATCTGCTTGCGACCCTCACGCGCTTTCTCGCTATTTACCCGAATGACCCAACCCTCACCGACAGGTGTTGTGCAAGAGGTCTCTAAATCAGGACCAAAATTGATCACAGGTTGACCGTTCTCATCCAAGATCGGCTCACCGGTGGATCGATCACGCGCCGGACGTCCGATTTCCACTAGACACATTCGGCACATTCCAACCGAGTCGAGCTTTGGATGGTAACAAAAGACGGGAATGTCGATTCCCACTTTCTTTGCTGCATTAACGATCAATGTGCCTTCGGGCACCGACACTTCAATCTCATCGATGGTCAAGGTTACCAACGATTCGGTCATCTTCCGTTCCTGACACGGGCCTCAAAATCAGCCCGGAAGTGTTGGATCCCAGAGATCACCGGCATTATGGCGAACTCACCCAGCGCGCATAGGCTCTTTCCCTGCATCCCACGCGCCACTGCATCTAAGAGGTCGATGTCCTCCAGATCAGCCTCTCCTCGCTCAATCCTCTTCATAAGATGGTGCATCCAATAGGTGCCTTCACGGCAGGGTGTGCATTTTCCACAGGATTCATGTTCGAAGAAGCGAGTGGTTTTATGGACCAGCCAAGCGATATTGATCGTTTCATCGATCACGATAATGGATGCTGAACCCAGCTGCGAGCCGATTTCAGGAACCGATTCATAATCCATCGGCGTATCGAGCACCTCATCCGTTGCCGGTAAAAGGGGTGCCGAAGCTCCAGCAGGCAGGATGGCCTTGATCGCTCGATCTTCCGGAATACCTCCTCCATGTTTGAAAATCAGTTCACGGAAAGGGGTACTCAGAGGTAGTTCGTAATTCCCTGGTCGTTCAACATGACCGGAGAGACAAAATACCTTTGGGCCAGTGCTTTTTTCGGTTCCAATGCTGCGATACCAATCCGCACCCCGTGTAATAATCGGAGGTAGATTTGTCAGTGTTTCGACATTATTGACAACCGTCGGCTTGGCGTAGAGTCCCTGAGCAGCAGGAAATGGAGGTCGTAAGCGCGGTTGCCCCAGCATCCCTTCCATCGATTCAAGAAGAGCGGTCTCCTCTCCACAGATATAAGCACCGGCGCCAAGGTAAACATAGATCTCAAGTGCGTAATCGGTTCCAAAGAGTCCTTTTCCGAGTAGTTTTGCTTCGTGTAAGGCATTTATCTTATTTTCGAGTTCGTGGGCTAGGTCCCAAAACTCACCACGACAGTAAACATAGGCTGTGTTCGCCTGTGCGGCATAAGCACAAATAGCTACCCCTTCGAGGAATTGATATGGATTACATTCGAGGATCTCGCGGTCCTTGAAAGTGCCTGGCTCCGATTCATCGGCGTTCGCGACAACATAGCGCGGGAAAACACCAGGGGTCAGAAAACCCCATTTCACACCGGCCGGGAAACCGGCTCCGCCGCGCCCGCGCAGCCCGGAGGCTTTGACAATGTCGATGACCTCTTGGGGGGACATGTTGCTGACGACCTGTTTGAAGGCCTCGAACCCTCCATGCTCAAGGTAGACATCCAATTCATCGAGATCAGGGATGTCCCGATGGCGGAGGAGGATGTGATCAGCCATCGTCGTCCCTCTTGCGAAGCTCATCGATTATTGCAAGTGCCGATTCCACGGTTTGTAGTTCGTGGTAATGGATCCCGTCCGGAGCCTGGAGCTGGAACATGGGTGCGTCCTTACAGGCAGCAAGACACATGACTTCTTCCACACTGATCATCCCATCGGGTGTCGTCTCGCCCAAGCGGATGCCTAATCTATCACACAATTCTTGCGCAAATTCCTCCGCACCACGCAAGGCACAGGGAAGATCAGTACAGATCTGGATACGATACTTCCCACCGGGTTTATCATGTAACAACGTGTAAAAACCTAGCAGCGAGGCAACTTGGGTGACATCTATGTCAAGTAATTTGGCGATCTCAACCATCGATTCCGACGTGACCGTTCCATACTCGCGTTGTGCCAGATACATCAACGGTAACACCGCAGATCGCTTCCTGTCTGCAGGATATTTTGCAAGGATAGATTTGATCTCCGATGAATACTTTTCAGCGAGCACAGGCAAGGCTCCTAATTTTGTCGTTCTGATTCCCACCAAGCCTTTGATTAACGATCGACATCACCCAAGACCGCATCGAGACTGCTAATAATCGCGACCAAGTCGGCAACTAGGTACCCCCGCGCCATAACCGGAATCGCCTGGACGGTCGCAAAGCTCGGAGTGCGGAAATGAACCCGGTATGGCTTCGGTCCACCATCACCCTCTAAATAGCAGCCTAACTCACCCCGAGGTGATTCAACCGCAAGAAATACCGCGCCCTTAGGTGCTGAAAAACCCTCCGTCCATAATTTAAAATGATGGATCACCGCCTCCATACTCGTTCCAAGCTCTGAGCGTGGAGGGGGCACAAATTTCCGATTATCGCTTCGCACCGGTCCACCTGGGATGTTATCAAGTGCTTGCTGGACGATCCTCAAGGATTGACGCAACTCCTCTACCCGAACCTGATATCGGTCGTACACATCCCCAGCGGAGCCAACGGGGATCTCAAAATCATACTTCTCGTAACCGGTATATGGATTGGCTTTACGTAAGTCGAACTTCACACCGGCTGCGCGCAAATTAGGACCAGTGAGCCCCCAGCGGAGGGCGTCCTCACCGGATATCCCTCCAATGCCTTTCGTCCGATCGAGATAAATCGGATTTTTTGTCAGCAGTGCTTCGTATTGGTCAATCCGTCGCGGAAATATGTTCACGAAATTACGTACGGCGTCCTCGAAACCATCGGGGATATCGCGCCAAAGACCTCCCGGCCGGAAGTATGAGGTCATCATCCGAGCTCCGGAGCACATCTCAAAAATATCGAGGATGATCTCTCGTTCGCGGAAACAGTAAAGAAAAACCGACATCGCGCCGGTATCGAGAGCATGGCTGGCGAGAAAAACAAGGTGGGATGCAATGCGCTGCAGTTCCGTCAGGAGCACCCGTATCACCTGCGCCCTTTCCGGGATATCGAGATCAACAAGTTTCTCAACTGCAAGGCAGTAACAAAGGTTGTTGCCCAAGTTGTTGAGATAGTCTATACGATCAGTCATCACCAAAGCCTTCTCGTAGGCTTTGACTTCCATATTCTTCTCTATCCCGGTATGTAGGAAACCAATATCGGGCACACAATTAACGACCCTCTCACCATCCAATTCCAACAACAATCGAAGCACACCATGGGTGCTCGGATGCTGAGGCCCCATGTTGAGCAGGACAGTCTCGCCTTCGATCGCCCGATCGGAGACCAGATGTTTCAGTTCGTCAAGCCTGATGTCCATCTGCCGCATTCGAAACTGACCTCACTAAATTCGATAACGCTACTCTTTTGCGTAGGGCTTACGCCGATCGATTTCATCGAAGTTGAAACTGAATTGGATCTCCTCATATCCCAGCGGATAATCTTTCCGCAACGGATGACCTTCCCAGTCGTGAGGCATCAGGATTCTTCTTAAGTCGGAGTGGCCAGAAAAGTTGATACCGAACATGTCGTATACCTCGCGCTCATGCCAGTTGGCATTCGGGAAGATCGTCTCAATTGTCTGTAGGTCGGGTTTGCTGCTGTGAACGGGGACGCGTAAACCAAGGAACACCTTATGTTTGATGCTATAAAGCTGATAAACAACAGCGAAGCGTGGCTCCTCAGGCCAATAATCCACGGCGGTGAGCGCTGCTAAAAAGTCGAAGTCATGGTCTGAGTTTAGATAGCTGCATGCTTCACCGATAGCTTCCCCTGCTAACACAACCGTTGTCTGACCACGAAAAACTTCAACTGAAAGCACATGCTCTCCGAGTTTATTCCTCAATCCTGCGAGGGCTTTCTCAATATGACTCATCACCCATTCATCCTCAGGCCCATCATTCTGATCGGTACCATTCGAGGTATCGTCCAATCACTTTTCTTCTCGATTAAGACCAATGATCTATCTTCTCGCCAGTTATCTTCTCATGAAGCGTCAAAACGCCGTGAATCAATCCTTCAGGGCGCGGGGGACATCCAGCAACATAGACATCAACCGGAACGATCTCATCCACGCCTGGGACAATAGCATAGTTGTTGAAAACGCCTCCACATGAGCAGCAATCTCCCATGGCCAGAACCCACTTTGGATCCGGCATTTGATCGTAAAGTCGCCGAAGGACGGGTGCCATCTTCCTTGAAACTCGCCCCGCGACGATCATCAGATCGCTTTGACGAGGGCTAGCGCGCATCAACTCCATCCCAAATCGACTCATGTCATAATCCGAAGCTTGGGCCGACATCATTTCGATTGCACAGCAGGCAAGACCGAACAACATCGGCCACATCGCTCTCGTTCTGCTCCAATTAACAACCTGTTCCAGGGTGGTGGTTACAACGCCGAAGTTGCCAAGCTTACTTTCTACTCCCATTCCAAAGCTCCCTTCTTCCACGCATAAACAAAACCTACCAATAAGACCAAAACGAAGATCACCATCTCAATCAGACCGAGGATTTTGATCTCACGCAGGACCACAGCCCAGGGGAGCAGGAAGATGATCTCGATATCGAAGAGAATGAAAAGAACTGCCACCAAATAGAAGTGCACTGACATGCGTCGGGTTCCAGGTCCGATTGGACGCATCCCAGACTCGTAAGTATCAGATTTTTTCGCTGTGGGACGACGAGGGCCAAGGATGTGACCAAGCAACACCGCTATACATGCGAGAGCGGTAGACAGGATAATCAGTACAACAATGGGGAGATAGTCACTTGGCATCCGAACCTCTAAAGGTAGTCCTTTGACCTACCGAAGTCTCATCATCGGCGATCGGACAAAACATCGTTCATTTTATCATTACGAATAGCCTATATCAACCAAGAGCCTCAAGATAATTACTCCCCTCCTATTCCAGACGGTCATATGTCACAAACTTTATGCACTTGGGGGAAAATAAGATCGTATACACATCTTCTGGCTTTGAATTTCCAGCGAGCTTCATGCTCGCTGGAAACTATTTTGGGACTGTAGAAGAAATATGTAAGTACACACCGTCTCTGCTTAACTCCCTTACGGCTGGCCGTCTCGTGAGGAGCTTAAGGTCCCGAGCGAAGCCAAGGGGCTCAGGACACGGCAGAAGCAGAATTTATAGACACCAAAGATCTTGTCTGCTCAAAGCTATGCCCACACGCCGCATTCAGAGTTTGTCCATTCTTCCGTCACCCAATTCTTCTATACCCGATGATAGGATGGGATTCAAAACGTGGAACAAAATCATTGCCATTCTCCATCAAATTAAATTCATCCCACCTATTAATTCCTGTAGCGGCGGAGGCCGAAAGTCAGCAGGTAGGTCATACCTGCTGAAGAATTAGCTGAGAATGATGCCGGATCAGAGATTGTATCCTACGCCACTGGGATCGAGGTAGAAGTAGAGAATACTCAACTGTCCACATGATTAGTTGCGATCCATAACGATAGGAACGATGAATGCCAGACTAGAAAGTCATCCTGAGCACCTACCCTAAGCGTTATAGAAGGATCGCGATGGTACACCCCCTTCGACAGGCTCAGGGTGCTTTTCCCGCGATTATGCATTCATTCTTGGTTGGCAACTCGGTCGGAGAACCTAAGATCTTATATAGAGCAGAGTTTATTCTGGGGATATGCGATCTCAGGAGAGATAATCACGCAGATGACGACTGCGAGTGGGGTGACGAAGTTTCCGGAGCGCCTTGGCTTCGATTTGACGGATACGTTCGCGGGTGACCTTGAAATGCCTGCCGACCTCTTCTAGAGTGTAATCTTTCCCATCCCGGAGCCCAAATCGCATCTCAAGCACTTGTCGCTCTCGTTCCGTGAGGACTGATAGAGCGTTCTGGACCTGTTCTTTCAGTAATTCCCGAGCTGCAGCATCAACAGGTTCAGGCATGGTTTCATCTTCAATGAAATCACCCAGTTGACTCGACTCTTCAGCTCCGACCGGGGTTTCTAAAGACATCGGTTCCTGGGCAATACGGATAATTCGTCGAACCCGGGCAGCAGCTCTGCGCCATTTACGCTCCAGGGCTGGATCTATCGGTTCACCCTCCGCTCNNTTCAGGCTCGAGCAATTCCATCTCTAAAGCTAGCTCCTCGGAGGTTGGCTCTCGACCAAATTCCTGTACCAAACGCCGTTGAATTCGCATCAAGCGGTTGATGGTCTCGAACATATGCACAGGGATGCGAATTGTACGGGCTTGGTCAGCGATTGCCCGACTGATCGCCTGACGGATCCACCATGTAGCATAGGTGCTAAACTTGTATCCTTTTGCGGGATCAAACTTCTCAACTGCCCGTAGTAATCCTATGTTCCCCTCCTGAATCAAATCCAAGAAGGCGATCCCTCGTCCCATATAACGCTTGGCCACACTCACCACTAAGCGAAGATTCGCACGGATCAAAGCCGCCTGAGCCTCTTCGGCACGAATCATGATCGCTCGCGCTTGTGCTCTTAGTTCGTCCGGATCTGGCAACCAACGTTTAAAGGTCCGAATGTTAGGAAGATGTTTACCTTCAGCCAGTCGCTCGGTTAAGCGAGCCTGTACTTCCATGGGGAATAGATATAGCGCTAGGAAAACCTCCAATGCATTACGGGCGACTTGCTCCCAAGTTGGATCAGACCCCCACAACTCATTATCGAGCCACGCTCGCAAGTAAGAGACTGTTTCGTTTGTCCAAGTTTGCCGGAGAAAGCGAGCCTCTTCAAGGATGAGCTGCAGGTCGGGTTCTGATTGTTTTAGACGACGTGCATCTTCTATCACCCGCTTCCATGCGGTCCTCAGATCATCAAACAAAGCCTGTTGGACTGCAACGACCGTGTCCGCTACCCTGCGACGAGAAGCTCGACCCGACATAAGCAATTCCATACGGTGTGCGGCTTCCATGCGAACCGACAACCAAAGTTCTTGATCTGGGCTCAGCAACTCGACGCGACCTATCTCTTTAAGATAGAGCCGTACCGGGTCGTCACTTAGTTCGAGCGCAAGAGAAAGTTCGCTGGTTTCAGGGCCCTCCTCCACCAGCCCCTCAACTTGTGAGGTGAGTTTCTCGAAATCCGGCTCAACTTCTAGAGATTTACCGTCGACGACGTCAACTGCATCGTCCGGGTCAATAAGAACCGAATCTTGGGATTCAAGTTCGTGTTCCTGAAACTTATCATCTGACGCTGACACACGCTTACTCATCGACGCTCACCATCCCTGGATGATTAAACTCATTTGTCATAAAATGATCGGCCCAGATAGGGCTCGATCCAATCGTTCCTTTTGAGAAGCAATACGTTGTACTTCGCGGGTATGGTGCCAGAGATCCTCTTGCATTTCTTCATCGGTGGTCTCGACTTCCTGGACTGCTTGAAGTTGGAACCTGAGATGGGTGAGTGCTAATTCTAATCTACGCTTCCGCAAACGCAAGAAATTAGCCATAATTCCATCGAGCACTTTCGGTATCCTGAAATCCAACTCAGCTACTTGCACAAGGAAAGAATCGGCCAACGCGCTGAGGGAAGGTTCTAACTGCTTCCTCCAGTGCTGTATCGGTTCCTCTTCATCCTGAGCCAACGCCTCTCGAACCGCTTGAAAGAGAACCCTATGATCAGTTCCTGTAAAATCCTGAGGCGATACTCGTCCTAGCTCGAGAGCTTGCAACTGTCGATCGATGCGATAAAGTAACTCAGGATCATTGAGCAATACACCTAGGCAAAATCGTTCGATGGGTGCTTCAACCCTAGGGCTCACCAAGCCTTCTAAGGATACCTCCGGTGGAGAAGCTTTGCGAGTCCTACGCCTTGAAGGTTTGGGGCGTAAGGGTATCAATGCCCGTTCATCAAGCCTCAACCTCCTAGCAAGTTTCTGCCGATAAGCTTCCCGCTCAACTGGGTCCGCTACATCCTCGACCAAAGGGAGAACTTGCTGGACGATCTCCGCTTTGACCTTGGGATCCTCAAGGTCTCGATCGGAGGTCAAGACTTCAAGCACATAATCCACCACAGTCTGAGCTTCACTGAGCATTACCGGCCAAACCGATGGGTCTTTCGTAACGACCTCATCGGGGTCTAACCCCTCAGGGAGTCTAATAACACGGATGTCAGCATCAATCCGTCCCTCATGACGTACCAAACCGCGTGCGTCGAAGACCGGATCGGGTTGTCGATCCAATGTCTCACGAGCAACGGTTAACCCGCGTAAGGTTGCTTGACTGCCAGCGACATCCGCGTCCAGAGCTAGAACCATACGCCGACTATACCGCTTCAGTAATCGCAGTTGATTCTCAGATAGCGCCGTTCCCATGGGCGAGACCACATTCGCGAAACCAGCTTGATTCAAGGCAATCACATCTATATATCCCTCTACAATCACCGCTTGATCGGCTATTCTGATCGCTTTGCGTGCTTTATCCAGCCCGTAAAGAATCCGCCCCTTATCAAAAAGTGGTGTCTGTGGGGAATTGATGAATTTAGGTACATCCTTGGGATCAACCACTCTCCCACCAAATCCCACCATCCGACCTCTCGCATCCCGAATGGGGATCATGATCCGATGCCGAAAACGATCGTAATAACCTCCTCCTTCTCGATCGGTGGCCATCCCAGAGTCGACCAATTCCGCTTCACTGTAACCTCTCTCCAAGAGGTAGTTGATCGTTGTGTCCCAAGCCTTAGGGGCATAACCGATCTCGAAGGTCTCGAGGGTGTCATCGTTTAATTGACGGGAGTGAAGATACTCCAGCACGGATGAACCTTCTGATGTTTGGAGAAGATTATGACGATAGAAAGTCACCGCTTCTTCCATCAATTCCCGTAAACGACGGTGGGCTTCCTCCTTGGCTCTCTCTTCCGGACCTCGTGGTCTGAGTTCTACGCCTGCGCGCTTGGCCAAATAGCGTAAGGTTTCTGAGAAATCCCAGCCCTCCTTCTTCATCAAGAAACTAAAAACATCTCCCCCCTCGTTACAAGCACCAAAACAGCGCCATGTCCCGCTATCAGGGAAGACGGCAAAGGCCGGTGTGCGGATGTTCGGATGGAATGGACAGAACCCTGACTGAGAAGTTCTTGCCTGATTTTCGTAATTTAACAGACTCGCCGATAACCTCGACGATATCAATTCGATCTTTGACTTCGTCTATCACACTCATCGATCAAATTGCCCTTCTCCAACTACCCTCTTGATCTGCTGAGAGTTGAGAGCCGAATGGCCTACCCACATATGGGTAATCTTTCTTTCCATGATTGGTGCTGAACCGTTCTAGGCCCGGATAACTCACCGATTACCCGAAGTCTGAGCTGAACAAATCCATTACATGACAGGGGCAGATTATAGCCTCTGGTTCATCTCCCTACAACTCTCCGGGCATCATCAAGTGGATCATGAGATCAGATGTTTAATGATAAAGTGCAAGAAATACGCCTAAGCTCCCCTTCATCGAAGAAAACGTCTGATCCGTAAAAATCAAATAACCCTCACTCTGATCACTGCTCTGACCGCTTGATAAGAAACATCAACGTAATAAAAACGAGTTCAAAATCGTAAAGCGGTAGACCAAGGAAACTTCCCCATGCATTCGTTCATGAGAGGTGCTCAAGCCGTTCAAGAGCGGGCATGAAGCCGATCATCTTGAAACGCCTTGATTTCGATCCTCGATGATTATCCTTTACGTGATTAACACTGATTGGTAGTTTTAGAAACCCTCTAATTTCGACATATCAGCCACACCATCTGCCAGGGCGACGATCCGTTGGAGTAGTGCTAGCCGATTTTCACGAAGCTTATCATCCTCGGTCATCACGAGAACCTCGTCGAAAAAGGTGTTGATTATGGGTATCATCGGCTCAAAAGCCACAAGGACATCATCAACTGAGCCGGGGGCAAGCGAGCTATTTTCGACCTGTTCAAGAGCGGCATACAAGGCTCGGGTTTCCTCCTCCACGAAATCCGTAGGGTGAAGTTCATAGATTGTTTCTAGGTCCCGTGTGATTCGAGCACAACGGGCATACGCTTGTAGAATCTCCAACCAATTCTTTCGCCCCTTCCATACTTTGAGTTCTTTAACAGCACTTTCTGCGCCAGCTGGGTCATGGCCCTGCTCTGCTAAAACAGCCTCGACCACATCATAGGGATAACCTTCATTCAGCATATATGTCTGCTGACGGGTGATGATGAAATCCAAGCAAGCTTCTTGTTCCGCTATTTGTGAGCTAATCGGTAGGCCCTCAGAAGCTTGTTTTAAGGCTACTCGCAGATCAAATCGAATGCCATGGCTTATAAGAATTTGCACCAATCCAATTGCAGTCCGACGCATTGCGTATGGATCTCGAGCACCAGTTGGCTGTATACCTGCTGCAAACAAGCCCATTAGAGTATCCAGGCGATCTGCTAATCCTACAATCCAACCTGGCCGAGATTCCGGCAATCGATCCCCTGCGAAGCGCGGGAGGCGATGTTCGAAAATGGCTTCAGCGACTTCAACCGGTTCTCCCTGACGCTGTGCATACTCACGTCCCATCTCTCCTTGTAAGGAAGTCATCTCAACCACCATTTGGGTGGCAAGATCGGCTTTGGAAAGGTGTGCAGCGCGTAGGGCGGTTTGGGTTTCCTCTGAGCTCAAGCCCATATCCTTTGCCAGAATAGTGGTCAAACGTTCAATTCGTTTGACCTTATCCAACATCGAACCAAGCTCGGTTTGGAAGACCATTGTAGCTAGCCGAGGGAGGTAAGATTCCAACGACTGCTGAAGATCACGCTCAATGAAATACGCTGCGTCGGCAAAACGAGCCTCAATGACATGCTTGTTGCCATTGGTCACTATATCCAGATGCTCCCTTCCACCGTTCCGCAACGTGATAAAGTACGGTAACACCTTTCCCTTCCGCTCGATAGGGAAGCAGCGCTGATGTTCCTTCATCACCGAGATTAAGACCTGACAAGGTAATTCGAGGTAGGCTTTATCGAAACTCCCACGAAACGCAGTCGGCTTTTCGGCCAAGTTGGTGACCTCAGACAAAAGGGTTGAGTCATCGAGCACCTCGCCACCGATTTCCTTAGCTAATTCGGTAATTTGTTTCTCGATTGCTGACTTGCGTGCTTCGAAGTCTAACAAAATCCCCTGTTCCTTATGTGTCAAAAGATAATCACTTGGGCTATCGACCTTAACCGATTCAGGTTCGACAAAACGGAGCAGGTGGGTAATACGATCTGCGTGTAGGCCAGCAAAATCAAAGGGCACTACATGATTCCCATGTAAAGATAAAAGCCACCGTATTGGACGTGAGAAAGCGACACCAGTTTGATTCCAACGCATAGGGTTCTCAAAATGAAGATCGGCGATCAAATCAGGTAATCTCTCCTTCAATACCTCATCAACCGGTGAACCTGGTTGGCGGACTTCTGCAAACACATACCGCCCACCATCTTGCTCACGTACATCCAAATCCTTCACCGAAATCCCATGGCTACGCGCGAATCCTTCGGCGGCTGCGGTAGGACTTCCCCCTTCATCGAAAGCCCTATCAGCCGGCGGGCCTTTTACGACGAGAACTTGCTCAGCCTGTGAAGGAGCCAGATCTTCAACATGCACCACGATCCGCCTCGGGGTACCCATGATCCGGATTTGACCATGCTCAAGGTGGCTCTCGTTTAACATCTCGCCAAATGATTGGTTGAGTTGTTCCATGGCTAGATTAAGGTCATCGACCGGAAGTTCCTCGGTACCAATCTCGAGAAGAAACGGCGCGGCTGTGCTAGGCGGCGCCACCTCATCAACCTTGGGTTTCTGTTCAAGCGAAGGAACCCGCCACAGATCTCTCCATGGGTAACCAAGCTTTTCACGATGTGCTAAGTAGGATTCAGCCACACGCTGCGCCATGTCTCTCATACGACCAAAGAGAGTCGCCCTTTCTGTGACACCAATGGCTCCCCGGGCATCAAGAAGATTGAAGGTATGAGAACATTTGAGAACGTAATCATGTGCCGGTAACACTAAGTTCGCCCTCAGGCAACTTTCAGCCTCCGCTTCGAACTCGTCATACATGGTCCTCAAACGTTCTACATCCGCGACTTCAAAGTTGTACTGACTGTGTTCCTGCTCAGCTCTTAGGTAAATGTCCCCATAGGAGAGCTGCTCATTCCATCGGATGTCGACAAAACCGTCCACATTCTGTAAAGCGAGCAGAATGCGTTCCAGTCCATAGGTGATCTCAACCGATACCGGATCAAGCGCTTGACCTCCAGCTTGTTGAAAATATGTGAACTGGGTGATCTCCTGTCCGTCTAGCCAAACTTCCCAACCCAATCCCCAGGCGCCAAGCGTTGGAGCCACCCAATTGTCCTCAACGAAGCGGAAATCATGTTCCGCCGGGTCGATCCCCAAAGCTACCAACGAGCGTAAGAATCGCTCTTGCGGATCTCCAGGGTCTGGTTTCAAGATCACCTGGAATTGGTAATAATGTTGCCATCGATTGGGATTCTCTCCATAGCGACCATCAGTGGGGCGGATCGAGGGCTCGACATAAGCCACCCACCACGGTTCAGGGCCAAGGACACGCAGGAAAGTAGCCGGATTGAAGGTACCGGCTCCGACCTCTGTGTGATAAGGCTGCCAAAGTATGCATCCTTGATCAGCCCAATACTGCTGCAAGGTGAGGATCAGAGATTGCATGGTATGAGATTGCATATCGGACAAGATCAACACCTCATTCTTGCGCCCTATTTGGCTCGATTCCTTCCTGTTTCATTCGAAGCACTCGCCGAATAAAATCAGGGGCATGTAATTTCCTCTCCAGTAAGTAACTTATGTATCCCTCCATCTGCTGATTTACTCGCTCGTAGATGTTGGAGCTGATTTGTGCTGATGTCGCGACCTGCACTGGATTGCGTATATAGTGACGTAAAACCTTTAGCTCAGTAAGCGAGATAGAACGAGCATCTCCTCGCCCCGGACCACATAAAGGACAAAGTGTTCCACCTTCCGCTGCGGAAAAATATTGGTCCTCTGGACGGATCTCCTCTCCACAACCGACACAATGAAATAATTCCGGACGATAACCCACATGATCAAGTAAGCGCAACTCATAGAATAGTATGGTAGCAGATGGATCCTCCTCAGAGGTAAGACGCTCGAGTGTGTTTACCAAAAGACCGTAGATCGTCCGGTTTTCCTCCCGTTCAACGGTAAAGCGGTCCAGCAATTCAACCGTGTAAGACGCCTGCCCAAACAGGATCAGGTCCTCCCGAATCCTAGGGTAGGTATCAATCGCCTCAGCTTGTGTGATGATATCCAATTCGCGGCCGCGTGCCAATAGTAGCTTCACTCGTGTGAAGGGTTCTAAATGACCTGCTTTACGCGAGCGCGGTCGACGTACGCCCTTAGCAATCAACCGCAGCTTGCCACGATCCAACGAGTAGGCAGTGAGCAAGCGGTCCGCTTCACCTAGATCCTGCCGTCGAAGTACGACCGCTTCGGTACGGTAAACCCTTTCACGGGAGAGCATGACGGGATTATACCAGCGCTGAAGTTAGTGAGTGATGAGGGGTTTTACTCTGAGCAACGCTCTGCATGATTGAGGATTGGTATTTGTGAACCACCACCGCATCGAAGGGTTGGCGATCGTTTTTCCATGTCTTTCTGAGCGCCCCATCGACAAACTCAGGACAAGCCTCGGGCCCGAAAAAACTATGATGGTTCGAATTCAAAAGCAAGATCGCGAGGATTCTCTTCTCGCTGAACCGAAGATCGCGGGCGAAGTCGAGGGGCCCACTCAGAATGACAAAACAGAAGGTGTCACACTGAGAGTCGCTTCGACATGCTCAGAACATTCATGACATGGCAGAGATCAATCGAGGCAAGGATCAGGATCGGTTTGAGTGAGAACGACGGGTTGCGCGGAGTACACAGAAGGAAAGATTTATCTTCAAACCGTTGGCGCATAAAAACTCGCCTAGGGATGGAAGTGGCACATGTTTCATGAACAAGACCAATCAGTCGTTAGCCTCTTCTTTCCCCATCTCCATTGTTTGGCCCTCGATGCGGTGGGCACGTACCTTACGTATCCTACGACCACTGACTTCCTCGACCACGAGGTATAAGCCGCCTGCCTCCACAACTTCGCCGCGTGAGGGCACTTTACCAAGCTGGCTATAGATAAATCCACCTAATGTTTCACTCGTTTCTTTTGGAAGCGCAGCTTCTGTAATTTGGTTAACATCATCGAGATCTATTCGCCCGCTGAATAAGAATTCGCCTTCCCGTAGTATTTGGAAAGGTAACTCCTCAGCGTAGTCATACTCATCTTGAATCTCACCCACGATCTCTTCAACCACGTCTTCAATCGTCACCAACCCAGCTGTACCACCATACTCATCAACTACGATGGCCATGTGAATTCGCATGGTCTGCATCTCTGCAAGCAGGTCATCAACTTTCTTTGCTTCAGGGACAAAATAGGCCTTGCGCAATAAACTGGCTACCGTTTGATTCTGTTTACCTTCACTCCAAGCAGCTAACAAGTCCTTGACATAGAGTAAACCGATGATGTTATCGATAGAGCCAGCAAAAACTGGTGCGCGAGAATAACCGGTCTGTAGAAGGATCTCTGTTGCTTTAATGAGAGTGTCGGTGTTTTCAAACGCGAGGATGTCAATCCTGGGAACCATCACCTCACGTGCGAGCGTGTCTGCGAGTTGGAAGATCGAGTAGATCATCGCTTTTTCTTCCTCTTCAATGACACCCTCTTCCTCACCGGCATCAACGAGCGTCATGATCTCTTCCTCGGTCACCATCGGATGTGAATGCTCCCCTGTCACGCCAGTGATCCAACCTGCGATCCGCAACATAAACCACACTATTGGCGAAAACAGGTTCACAAGGATGGTCACCAGCGGTGTCATCCTAATTGCCCAACGCTCTGGATTTCTTAGTGCGATCTGTTCAGCGAGGAATTCAAAGAAACCGAGTGATAAGCCTGCGCCCAATAGTAATCCAGCGACAAGTAGCAAATACCCCCCATCACTGACCGAAAGAGGTGCAGTAAATGTAAAAATGGCTAAACCGACCACGATCAAGCGACTGAGGCTTTGCGCCGCCCGTAGGGATAGGATCAGTCGTTTGGCCTCTGAAGCCAAATGTACGGTCCGGCTGGCTCGTGGCATTCCATCTTCTTCCAATCCCTTCAACCTTGCGGGATGACTATTCACAAATGCACAGCGGGCGAGGGTAAACAGCATATCGAGAAGCAAAACGCCAATTAAGAAGGTCGTTCCGACCAGCAAATCGATCACTTTACTTCACCTTTCGTATAACGCGAGCCGGGACACCGACTGCGACACCCCTATCAGGAACATCCCGAGTAACCACAGCTCCAGCACCAGTTCGTGCCTCACGACCGACACGCACCGGTGCAACGAGCATCGT
>JABAOF010001118.1_pt2 | contig 22411 bp, 23 predicted proteins | sample 7062171 | NCBI WGS metagenome assembly JABAOF01 (sample SAMN14538628, study PRJNA623070) | marine sediment metagenome | biome: marine biome [ENVO:00000428]; feature: marine pelagic biome [ENVO:01000023]; material: deep marine sediment [ENVO:00002113] | place: India: Gulf of Khambhat ...
ACTCGATTGTTAGCCGGCAGTTTTCGCACTCTCCGGCGGCAAGCTCTTCCTCTCCCGGATGATAGCGGACCATCACGTCCCGTTCACAATCGACGCACTTGACATCGCACCTGGCCAGCTCCCGGCTGTCCAGAGACAGGTCAACCGGCCTCTCTTCCGGGACGCTGCCCCGGCCGTCATCGGCAACAGCAGCGGGGTCGATGTCCCTCAACTCCTCACCGCAGAAGGGGCAGTAATCGATATCCACTTCATGTCCCCGGTCTACGAACTGCCATGTTTTCCTCAGCTCATCGAAGAGAATGCGCTCGTTGCTCTTTTCCCCCCCATCCGCCTCCGGGCACAGGTGGTAATACCAGGCATCACAGAAAAAATCCCCATCCTTTTTCAGAATCATGGCCTTCCTCGTTCCCCCCTTTATTTGACCGCGAAATCCATACCTTACCTTTTCGGAATATATGGCCCGTCCTTTAAAGCGCTCAAACAAGGAGGCGTTCCCACGCTCACATTTTCGTCCCCCGGCGATTTTTTGCTCCCTTCGATCCAGGGTCTTGCCATCGGCGGGGAAAATGTATAATGTGTAAAAAAAAAGGAGGTCGACGCGATGAAACGGAGACCATCTATAGCCGTGATCGCCCTGTGTGCGCTGCTTGCTGCAGCCGCGCTCCATCCCGGAATTGCGAGCGCTGCCACCGCAAAGGAGATCGACGTCAGCGTTGATGTGGCGCTGGAGCGTTTTCACAGCGAGATAAAGGGGGGGAAAGAGTTTTTAAAGAGCGCCAGGGGGGTGCTCATCTTTCCGAAGGTGTACAAGGCGGGCTTCGTCGCCGGCGCGGAATATGGCGAGGGATCGCTGCGGATCGGCGGAAAAACCGTCGACTACTACAGCACCGTAGCGGTTTCCTTCGGGCTGCAGATCGGAGCCCAGGCCAAGACGATAATCATCGTCTTCATGCAGCAGCAGGCGCTCGACAACTTCCGTGCAAGCTCGGGATGGGAGGCGGGCGTCGACGGATCGATAGCCCTGATAACCGTCGGCGCGGGGGGCTCGATCGACACGACCAACATAAAAGACCCCATCGTGGCTTTCGCTTTCGGACAGAAGGGCCTCATGGTAAACATCACCCTCGAGGGATCGAAGTTCAGCAAGATAGAAAAATAAGGGCGCCGGGCTCACGCTTCCGGGATTCCCCCCGGGCAGCCGCTATCCCGTGCCACCCTTTCCTGGAGGATATTCCCGCCTCATTGGTGTTCACGGAGAGCGCCGCTTCCGGGCCCTGCCCTCTCCGATTGAAATACACTATATGTCTTTGTATGTACAAAAATAATTAATTTGCTAAATTTATGTTTTTTTTGCTTGCAATTAAATAAAATTTATATTAATTGACATATAAGCATTGAACGTTTTTTATGCAGTGAACCAGTTTTCATCAAGACGGTAACGGGTGGGGATACAGCCCCCCGCCTTATAATTGCTTTCCTCCCCTTACGAAGGCGGGTCCTATGAAGCTTGTCGACCATATGCATCGCCCGCCTTCCCCCTCCCTTCAATCTCAAGGTAAGGCGCATGATCCCGGTTCGAACACTGATTCCTTATCCCGTCAAGTTCGTTTTCCTATACCTCACCCACATTTGCCCTTGAGCGGGGGGAGATTCTGTAAAATAATAAAGCAACGGCCCGTTGAAAAATTTATTGCACAATAGAGACTCAAAGCCCGGGAAAATGCCCCTGCCAGAAACCTTGCGTCGTTTTATCTTTTTTTTCTTTGCTCTGCTCATAACCGCTGCCATGTGCCCTGGATGCGTGAAGCAAGCCGGAAGGGTGACATATTTCCGTTATGCCTACCAGGATGAGCGGTATGAGATAGGAGGAAAATATCCGCTCCCCCATGAGTTGTCCGGCAGGGTGAACTGCTACCGCTTCGTCGTAAACGACGATGGGAAGGTAGAGAAAGTAGAGTATTTGAAACGTGGAAAACCAGAAAAAGACCCGCACTTCGGGGCGGCAAAGGTGCACGTTGAGCGCAGGGACAATTTCAGGAAAATAATGTACAGAGACCGGGGAGGGAGGCCCTCTAAAAACAGAAAGGGGGTTTTTGCCCTCCTTTTGGAACTCGATGAAAACAAAAATCCGGTGCACGTATCCAATCTTGACGGTGCAGGGAACGTGATGGAAAACGCAAGCGGGGTGGCCCACTACGCGTTGTCACTCGACGAGAAAGGACGGAAGGTCAAGGTGCTCTTTTCCGACAAAAACGGCACCAGAATCACGGACCGCGATGGCTATTACGAGGTACATTACGCCTATGATGACCGGGGGAACATGCGCGAAATGTCAAACCATGGCAAAGATGGGGCATTGCTGGAAAACAGGGACGGCATCGCAATCATCCGGCAGAAATTTGACGACCACAAAAATATCATCGAACAGAAATATCTGAGCGCGCAGGGAAAGCTGCGGGAAAACAGGGACGGCTTTGCCATCGCGCGGATGAAGTATGATGAATCGGGGAACAGGGTCGAGCAGAGCCATTTTGGCTCGAGTGAAAAATTAAAGGAAGTGAGAGAGGGGATCGCCGTCTGGCAAATGGAATATGACGAGCGGGGGGAGCTTGAAAAAATCGTTACCCTCGATAGGCGGGGAAAAATTATCAGGCCCGCAGGGAGATAAACGAAGTAACACCAGAACAGGCGCATTAAAGGCGGCGCAACAACCTATGAAACCTTTTCCGGGTTTTTTCTTCCGAGTTCTTCTCGCGGTTTCGCCCTTTCGAGTTTTTCCTTGAGCTTCCCTCTTCCGATTGTTCCCCGGATTTCCCGTTCTTTCAAACGGTTCGGTTTTTTTCAGCTGCTTGCGCCGCCTTAATTACTATAATAAACAAATTATCATAAATTACAAGATAAATTTTTCAGTCTCTCGAGAATCTTCACCATCGCCAGCGTATCGAGCCGGCAGTACGCCCGCAGAGACCTCCCGATCCGCTCTGCTTCAAAGGCGTCCCGGGCCCCGCACATTTCGTAGAAAGCCTCCATCGCCGCGCCGCCATCGCTGATCTCGAGACTCTCGTAGCTCAACCCGGGAACGAGGGCCGGGAGAACCGCTTTGATCGACGTGGAGCCCCGCATCCTCCAGAAATAGACGTCCCTCCTCCTGAAGGGGACCGCCAGGTCCACGATGTTATGGATGACGGCCTCTGCTTTCTTTCCCGGTTCCGGGAACCACCTCATCATGTTCCGCAAAACCCCCGTCTCGAAAGATCTCCCGTAGACGAGGACGCAGGCCTCCTCGGGTATTTCGTCCAAAAGCCTCTGCATCATGCCCATCCGGGGGTCGCCCCGGGGCGGGGCAAGAAACTCGCTGTGCCCGACTCCTGATTTTTCGTCCGGAATGGAATGGAGAGAATAGAGAAAGGGGACCTGCTCGTAGGGCTTCGTGCCGTCGAATGGGGGGATGGGGTCCATGATCGTTTCGAAGTCGAGAAAGAAGAGGGGGTACCGGATGGAGCGAAGGAAATCTTCCACCCCCTCCCTGTTGACATAGTTTCTCCTCTTCAGTGTCGCAGCTGCCTGAATCCTCTGGGCGGGGGACATATCCCCGGGGGGCACGTCCTGCAAACGGACTATCCCCTGCGCGTAGAGCGCGAGTTTGTCGACCCCTTTCCCCCTCAGGCTGAATACGGAGTCCTCGGGAATGTGCCGCCAGCAGTGCCCCTTGAAGCCGCAATCTTCGATATCCACGCAGTGCCTGCCGATATCCACCCCCGGCATCGGGCCCCCGATAATTCCCTTCTGCTTTCTCACCTCCTCTCCCACGGATGGCTGCTTCTCGGCCACCTCCTCCGTCACGTCCCGCATCGTGAAAAGCTCTCTCACCCGTATCTCCCCGTTTCTCACGTATCCGCGGTTTATGTGAACCACGTAAGCCCTTGCGACCGGCAGCAGCGAGCCCCGGAGCACGTAATACTGAAGCGCCGCGTCCTCAACGTACATCTCCTTTACCCTCGCCGAGTCCTTCACCTCATAGACCTCCCACCCCTTCCATCCCCGATGGAGGATATCCACGCTCAGCGACACCCCATCGTGGGTAAATGCCGCGTCATACAGGGTGGTTGAGCCGCGCAGAATCTCGCCCGCCGTCAGTTCGACAGCTACTCCACGCGATTCTTTTTTTCGCGGTATCTCAACCCCTCCCGGGAAGAGTTCCCGCGCAACTCGATTCACCCGTGCGCTGTTTCGCTGTCTCGTCCTGCGCGAGGGATGGGGCGCATCCCTCAGTTCCGGATGATGCTTGTTGAGATAAAGGGACTTGTAGCAGCGAAGCCCCTTGAGATACAGGGACCTGTTGAGCAGGGAACCGTTATGTTCCGTGTCACCCATGGAGATCATCCTGCCGATGACATTGATTGAATAGCATATCCCCCCGTATATATATTGGTGGATTTCGCCACCCCTGTAAACCCGCCAAAAAAAGAGGCGAACGGCAGGGTGGCTTCATGCGGAGATGTCCAGGCGCTTTTGCGGCAATCCGGAGGGGCGCCTTACCGCGATGTCACGGCCGGTTCTCCCGGCCCTGCACTTTCCCCTTTGAGGGGGGCCATCTTTTTTATACTATTTGAGGAGGAATTAAAAAAAACAAAAGGGAAAACGCGGAACCGCCGGTATCGCCGCGGCACATCGTTGCCCGTGTGATGCGACCGGGAAGGCCCGCAGGCGGCGGTTTTGCCGAAGGAGGGTTATACCATGCAGGGGCTGAGGGGCAAGACGCTCTTTATCACGGGGGCAAGCCGGGGTATCGGGAAAGCCATCGCGTTGCGCGCCGCGCGGGACGGGGCCAGCGTAGCAATTGCCGCCAAAACGGCACAACCCCACCCAAGGCTCCCGGGGACGATCTACTCGGCAGCGGAAGAAATCGAAGCCGCGGGAGGGACCGCGCTCCCGCTGGAAGTCGATATCCGGTTCGAGGACCAGGTCCTGGCCGCTGTCGATCGGACCGTGGGGTGGTTCGGGGGGATCGACATCCTGGTGAACAACGCAAGCGCCATAAGCCTGACGGGGACCCTCGAGACGGAGGTCAAGCGCTTCGACCTGATGTTAGACGTAAACGTCAGGGGAACCTTCGTTTCCTCGCGGGCCTGCCTTCCCCACCTCTTGAAGGCTGACAATCCCCACATCTTGAACCTCAGCCCGCCCCTGGCGATCGAGGCCCGGTGGTTCCGGGACCACCTGGCCTATACGATCTCGAAGTACGGAATGAGCATGTGTGTCCTGGGAATGGCCGAGGAGTTTCGGGACCGGGGCGTCGCCGTCAATGCCCTCTGGCCCGCAACCGTCATCGCCACCGCGGCGATAACGATGCTCGGAGGTGCCGTCACGGAGAGGTTCTGCCGGAAGCCGGAGATCGTCGCCGATGCCGCGCATGCCATTTTGCTCCGGAACAGCCGGAGCTGCACGGGGAACTTCTTCATCGACGAAGAGATTCTAAAGGATGAGGGGATAACGGATTTCACCCGCTACGCGATGGATACAGAAACCACGCCCGCACCGGACCTCTTCCTGGACTGAGAGTCTTTGCCTTTGAACGAACGCTTTGCAGGAAAAAAAGGTTAACGGGCCGGGAACGCTACCTGTCGCTGACCCACACCCTGGCCAGGCCTTCCCTGAACTCCCCGGCAAAATCGAATTGAGGCTCGATCACGAAGCTGCCCGTCCTGTCGATGTATCCCCAGATCACCTCGAGCGCCGCCGGGGCGAGGCCCTCGGAGAAAACGCCGACATTTGTAAACCGGTTGGGTATGGCGGTGTTTCCCGTTCTGTCTATGAATCCCCACTTATCGTTTGCCTTGACGCCCGCCAGACCTTCCGAGAAGTCGTGGGCCTCATCGAAAGCCAGTTTGATGACCGCAGCGCCGCTCTGGTTGATAAAACCCCATTTGACCCCGACACGGACGCGTGCCAGCCCTTCGTGGAAACTTCTCGCTTCGTTGTACCGGGGCTTGATGACAACCTTGCCTTTCTTGTTGATAAACCCCCATACCCTGTTTATCTCCACGTTTGAAAGGCCCTCGTAAAATCCCCAGCTATTGTAAAACTGGAAGTTTTTGAACGTATTTCCCGACGCGTCTATATATTCCCACCTCCCGTTCGCCTTCACGCTTGCAAGACCCTCTCGAAAGCGGCTTGCAAACTCAAACTCGGGAGATATCATAACCGTTCCGCTCCGGTCGATGTATCCCCACCTGCCGTCGATCTGGACGCTCGCCTTTCCCTCGGAAAAATCCAGAGCGTCAACATACACCGGCTCTATGAACATTTCCCCGTACCGGTCTATAAAGCCCCATTTATCGGATACCTTAACCCTCGCCAGCCCCTCGGAGAAATCCCTGGCATCGTCGAATTCCGCCGGTATCACCTCTTTCCCCGCATTGTCGATGTACCCCCACTTTCCATCTTTCCTTGAACCTGTCACTTCCCTGATTGCCATGTGTGTTACCCCCGGATAACGATCACACCGGTCCAGAACAAGCGGTTTAAATCGCGCCGGGCGAAAGCCCTGGCGTTCCCTACCATTCTTTATCGGTACCGGACGCGAAAATGTAAACCACTTTTTTTGAAACTTTTACCCCCGTCACATGAAAAGAGGGAAGGCAAACGTGGACCCCGGCATCGCGGGATCGGCAAAGGATTGCCGTAAAGTGGATTTTCGGGGCCGGCCGCGGCTACCTGCGCTCGAGCAAGCGCTTTGCTCCGGCCATTGCCCTGAGCTTGCCGATGGCTATGTCTCGGTGAAGGTGGTTCATGCCGCAGGAGCTGGTTATCATGGTCTGGTCCGGCGCAAGCCAGCCGATCTGCGCGATGCGCTCCGCGATCTTTTCATCCGACTCCACGGCGAGGTCCTGCACATCTGCGGCACCGACCGCCAGCATCCTGTCACCCAGGATGCCCTCGTACCGGTCGGCGAAGTCGTACTCGACGAGCAGGACGTCACAGTTGATTTTGCAGATCAGCTCGGCCGGATATCGTCCGAAGTCGAAATATCGATGGCCGATCTGGCCGTCATAGTCCTCCCCCACGGCGTAGTTCCCCTGGCAGATGTGGACCTGGACCGACGCAGAAGACAGCCCTTCGACGGCCATGTTGATCGCGTCGACGGCAGCTGCGACCTCATCATCATCGACCGCGGCAAACAGCGGCTCGTCTATCTGCACGTACCGGCACCCCGCCTCTTCCAGGTCCCGAAAGTTTCTGTTGATCACCTTCGCCAGATCCTGCATCATCTTCGAGATATCCCCGTAGTGTTCGTCATAGGCGACCCTGGCGAGCATGTGGGGACCGGTCATGGTAATTTTGACCGCCCTTCCCGTCAGCCCGGAAACCGTTCGAAACTCATCGACCAGCCCCAGGTCGGCATATTCGATGGGACCCACGCATACGGCGGCAGGGTGGAACACGTTGGGGTCCTTGGGGGTTATGGGCTTGGGCCGGGTCTCCTTCGAAAAACCGGGGATCTTCTCCCAGAAGAAGTTGAGCATCGCGTTCGGGGGCGCATGCCGGTTGTTCGTCCTCCGGTGCATCTCACCGCCGTTTATGATATCGATCCCGGCGACCTCCTGGTCCTTTACCGCCGCCTCCGTGCAGCGCAGCTGCGCATCCTCCATGTCCTCCCGGGAGAGCTTACCCTCCTCAACCTGCTTCTCGAGGGCTTCATACCAGCGGGGAACGCTGTAGGACCCAACGACCGTGGTGGTGTACCTTTCGTAGCCTGCCATTTCTTACCTCCAAATGAAAATTAGATGACCGATCGATGGCGGGGATGCAACTTTTGTCCCGTCCCACGACAAATCACCCGATTCCCCGCCGGCAAGGCACCATCGAGCATCCCCGGGCAACAGAAAAATTCGGCAATCGGCGGACATACCCCATGACAAAAAGGTAACAGGCGATCGGACGTGAATACGGGAGAGCTTTTCTGCGTCCAAACAAACAGCCATACATCTCCTCCCGATCGGTCAGGGAAGCGGCCCCCTCTTTTTTATGATTTACGAGGGGGCCTGCCTTTCTGACCGGGATACGTCTCTCGATAAAGCGGCACCTATACGCAACCCCTCGCCGTGTCACCGCGGGAATTTACTTCCCATATGTGGAAATAATTTCGCCTGCCGGACAGAAGCTGTCCCATAAAGCATTGATATATATAGATAAAATAATTGGTACGGAACTTGCGGTTTCCTTCAATATATTGACGCTTCAACCGGGGGGAGGCCAATTCGCAGGCCCCCGGAATTACCGGGGAGGTCAAAGAAAATAAAAAAATACATTATACTGCTCACGATTGCCCTGCTGTCCCCCGTTCCCAAAACGGCCCCCGCAGCGAAGAAGCAGTACGGGATCGTGAGCCCGGGCAAACTAGGAGGCGCCGAGATCAGCCGCTCCCTCTCCGTTGACTATTACAACAGGGGAACTGCGTACATAAGGACGGACCAGAACGACCGGGCGATCACAAACCTTACGCGGGCGATCGAGCTGAACCCGCGCTTCGTGCAGGCCTACCTGAACCGGGGCCACGCCTACAACAGGAAAGGCCAGTTCGACCGGGCGATCGCGGATTACGGAAGGTCGATAGAGCTCGACCCGAAGCTCACCCTCGCCTACTACAACCGGGGGACGGCCTACTTCAAGAAGGAAAGGAACCGGGAGGCGGTAGCAGACCTGAGCAGGGCGATCGAGCTGAACCCGAATCTCGCCCACGCCTACCTGAACCGGGGGAGCGCCTACTACGCCATGGAGAAGTACGAGCGCTCGATACCCGATTTCTCCCGCGCTCTGGAGCTCAACCCCGACCTGGCCTATGCGTACCTGAACCGGGGTGGGGCTCACTACATCACGGGAAAGTATGACCGGGCCGTATCCGACTACAGCAAGCTCATCGAGATCGATTCGGGGTTTGCGCTGGCCTATTTCGACAGGGGCCTGGCCTTCTATCGCATGGGGGAACTCGACCGGGCAATCTCCGATTTCAACCGGGCACTCGAGATCAACCCGGAACTGACCGATTCCCTCCTCCACCGGGGAGATGCCTACAGTATAAAGAGAGAGTTTGCCCTCGCCCTTGCCGATTTTTCCATGGTCCTCGAAAGGGACCCGGAAAACGCAATTGCCTATTACGGCAGGGCAAAAGCCAACTACCGCATGGGAAGGTACGGAAAAGCCTTCGCAGACATGTTCCGGGCGGGATTTTTCTGGCTCAAAAGGTAACATCCCGTCCGGCATCCCCTCACCCCGTATCGCCCTTTCCCGTTGAAGAAGACGCCCGATTCGTATAGAATCTGATGCGTCCTTTCCTCCGTCAAATGCAGCGGGAGGGGTTCCTCGTTCGGGGAAAAAAACCAGGGGTGAGACGATATGGGAAATGAAGGGGGAAGGCTCTATATTCGCTGCATGGGAGCCCACTGCAACAATTTCATCGAATCAAAGGAGAAAAATCTCTCCATCTGCGAAGACCAGGGAAACACCTTTTTCGGCATTTACGGCCTCTGCGAAAGTCCGGGCTGCAACTTCGAAAACCTTGTCAGGGAAGATCATTTCACATCGAGCGATCTTCTGATCCTCTGCCCCGATTGCGGTGAGAAAACCCCCGTGAAAAACTTCATCTGGAAAAAATCGGAGGGCCACGAGCTGACATTCGAAACGCGCTGCGGGGGCTGTGAAAGGGATCTGATCATCGGCTGGAAAGTCAGGAAATAGGATACCGCTCTCTTTGCGCAGAAATCCCCGCCACATCGACCCGGGAATCTGAGCATATTCCGCGAACCCCGAGCGTCGCCTTTCCGGGATTTACCATGAATCCTCAAGGTGGCCGGCACTATCCTATCGGTTAAGTGCGGGGCCAAAAATCCGTCAGCGGGGAGTTTCTCATGACAGGCAAGAAAGGCACGACAGAGGGAAAGGTGGAAAAAGCGACGTTCGCGGGTGGCTGCTTCTGGTGCATGGAGCACCCCTTTGATGCATTGGAGGGGGTTCTGTCTACGACATCGGGATACACGGGAGGCCACAAGGCCGACCCTGCCTACGAGGAGGTCTTAACCGGAACGACGGGCCACGCCGAGGCAGTCGAGGTTGCCTTCGATCCCGCAAAGGTAAGCTACGGGGAACTCCTGGACGTCTTCTGGAGAAACATAGACCCCACGGCAGAAAACAGGCAGTTTGCCGATGTGGGCACCCAGTACCGGACCGCCATCTTTTACCACAGCGAGGAGCAGAGACGGGAGGCGGAAGAGTCGAAGGAAAGAATCAAAAAGTCGGGAAGGTTCGACGGTCCCATCGTCACGGAAATATCCCCCGCCTCGGCATTTCACCCCGCCGAGGACTATCACCAGGGCTACTACCGGAAGAACCCCATCAGGTACGGGCTCTACCGGCAGGGGTCCGGAAGGGACCGGTTTTTGAGCAAGGTGTGGGGGAAGGACCGGTGAGGGGAGAGGTGCCGCAACCAGGCTACGGGTGGCGCATTCCGATTTGTGTGGTAAAATCAGAGCTTACGAGGAGCCGAAAACATGACAGCAAAAAGCGCAAAGGAGACCCTCTACACTGCAGGAAAGGTGGCAAAGGAGCTCGGCGTGAAGCCGGGGGACGTGAAAAAAGCCATCGCCTCGCTGGGAATCAAGCCCGATGTGGTAAAAGGCGGTTGCTCCTATTACTTTGAGGCGACGGTGAAGAAGATCAAGAAGGGGGTAAAGTAGGTCGGCCGCGGCCGGGCAGGAAAAGCCCACGGGGACGCCGCTGGAGCCGCATGACACTCCCTTGAAAGGGTCAATTGAAAGTCGCACTGGTAAATACCAACCGGATGAAACCTCCCATCGCTCCCATCGGCCTCGAGTACGTGGCCGAGTCACTGAGAGGTGGAGGCCACGACGTGGAGGTCCTCGACCTGTGCTTTGCCGAGGACCCTGCCGCCGCCATCGCGTCCTTCTTCAAGAGTTCCGACCACCGCCTGGTGGGGGCCACCCTGAGAAACACCGACGACTGCGCTTTCACGAGCAGGGAATCCTTCCTCGGGGAGTTTGCGAAGGTTACGGAAAAAATCAGGGCGGCAACGGACGCGCCCATCTTTCTGGGCGGCATGGGATTCTCCACCATGCCCGAACCGGTCCTCTCCCTGACAGACGCCGAGGGGGGTATATGGGCGGGGGGGGAGTTCGCCTTTCCCGAGCTCGCGACGAGGATGGAGGAAAAAGAGAGCTGGCTCGACCTCCCCAACCTCGTCAGAAAGAGTGAAGAGGGGTTCCAGCGCAACCCTCCCCTCTTTTTCGACCTCAAGAGGCTGCCGTCCATGACGCGGAGTTTCGTCGACAACGGGCGCTATTTCAGGGAGGGTGGCCAGGCAGGGGTCGAGACCAAGCGCGGATGCCCCCGCGACTGCATATACTGCGCCGACCCCGTGGCCAAGGGGAAAAACGTGCGGACCAGGCCCCCACGTGAGGTGGCAGACGAACTCGAACACCTCGTGCGCCAGGGTATCGACGCCGTGCACCTGTGCGACAGCGAGTTCAACATTCCCCTGTGGCACGCCCTCGCGGTGTGCAAGGAAATCTCCAGCCGGGGCCTGGCAGATCGGCTCAGGTGGTACACGTACTGCTCGCCGGTTCCCTTCTCCCGGAAACTCGCACGGAAGATGGCCGGCGCCGGCTGCGCGGGAATCAACTTCGGCGTCGACAGCGGAGACCATACCATGCTCCTTGCTCTCGGGCGCTCCCACACCCCGGGAGATATTCGGGCCGCCGTTGATTTCTGCAGGGAGGAGGGCATAACCGTCATGCTCGACCTTCTGATCGGGGCCCCGGGCGAGTCGCGGGAGAGCATCATGCGCACCGTCGACCTCATGAAGGAGGTTAACCCCGACCGGGTGGGAGTCGCCGCCGGCGTCCGGGTCTATCCCGGGACCAGTCTTTCCCGTATGGTGGAAAGCGGGAGCCTCCATGAAGGCATAACCGGAGGCGAAAACATTCACGACCCCCTCTTTTTCATGGAGCCGAAAATCGGAGATAACGTCTTCGCGTTCCTCGACCACCTCATCGGCGACGACGAAAGGTTCTTCTTTTTCGACCCGGACAGCCCGAAGAGAAACTACAACTACAATGCAAACCAGCGGCTCGCGGAGGCCATAGAAAAAGGATACCGCGGCGCATACTGGGATATCCTCCGAAGGTATGAAGCAGATTGAACGCGCACGGCCCACCCCTCCCATTCTGCCCGCCTGCGGCTGTGCCGCCTAATCCAACGGGGCACGCTCGTGTCCGCCCGTTCCCGGACCGAAAACGATCAGGCACGGGAAGGGAAACCGGAGAGAGGAAAACCGTGCCCGACGGGGACGGGTAACATTCCCCGGAAAAGGGGAGAACGGATGTATGTACAAAGGGCATATTTTCTGATAAAAGGGATATTTATGTTTGCGCGGCAGCCGAAGCAAAAAAGCGGGGGACAGGGAAAAGGACCCGTACCCGGCGAGCATAAAATAACAGAGAAGCAGGCGGAGGAAAGCGTGGCGGCGAAGAAGCGTAATATAAACGCATCCGACATCTCCCCCAGGTTCCTGGGGCTCATCGGGTTTTGCTGTCTCTACATATTTTTCAAGGCAAAAGGGGCGTTCTCCCTCGGCCCGGGTCTGTCGCTCGGCCTGTTTCTGCCCTTCCTGGCAGTCTGCCTCGTCCTGCCCGCCGCCGTTCACATCACCCTCCGGAGGGGGGGGCCGTCGCGGGCTGCCCGAATCGCTTTCTGGGCCGGCTATTCCTGGATGGGCTTCGTGCTCCTGTTCCTCTTCGTCACCACATCCATCGACATCGCAACGCTCTTGCTCGGCACGGCCAGCGCGCTTGCAAACAATGTCCCCGATATCGTATCCACGAGCCAGATGGACAGGTTCATCCTGTCACTTTTTTTGTCAATCGTCCTGAGCGGCTACGCACTCATGGAGGCTTACTTTCCCCGGGTCAAACGGGTCGTGATAGAGACCGAAAAGCTGCCCCGCAGCGTGGACCGTCTGCGGATAGCCCAGATTTCCGATGTCCACCTGGGGCCCGTGGTGGGAAAAAGGAGGGCGCAGCGGATCGCCGCGAAAATCGCTGATGTAACCCCCCACATCCTCGTGTCGACGGGTGACCTCATCGATTCCAGGCCGGCATATCTTTCCGGGCTGGAGGGGATATTCAAAGGTATCCAGGCGCCCCTTGGAAAGTTCGCCGTCGTGGGGAACCACGAGGTATCGGCAGGGCTGGATAAGTCGATCGCGTTCATGGAAGAGGCGGGGTTCCGGGTCCTGCGCAACGAAACTGCCGTTGCCGGGGGGATCATCCGCATCGCCGGAGCAGACGATAAGGCCGCCGGTAAAGATGCGGATGGACTGAGATACTGCCGTGGGCCGGGGGAAAATGGCGCGGGCCTGTTCACCCTCTACCTGAAACACCGCCCTCCCCCGGGAAACACCGGGGACGGCGTCGACTTCGACCTCCAGCTGTCAGGCCATACCCACGGGGGACAGCTCTTTCCCTTCCGGTACGTCACGCTGGGATATTACCCCAAGCTCAGGGGGCTTTACTCGCTCGAGCAGGGAAAGCTGCTCTACGTCACCCCCGGCGCCGGAACGTGGGGGCCGCCCATGAGGTTCCTCACACCGCCCGAAATTACCGTCATCGAGCTCGTGGGCGCACGAACCAGCACCGGCTGAAGATGTAAAGGTGAAGGAAAGGGGCCATCCCCTCAGCTGCCGGCCTTTTCGATCTTGGCCTGCGTCCGGGCGTTGAATTTTTCCGCGTCAATGATGAACCGTTCGTGGGTCCCCTCGGAAATCTTGTCCACGCCATCGTCGGCGACGATGGAAAAGGTGAGCTTCCGGCCCTCGACCTTCTCAAGCTTCCCGCTGACGGTCACGGTAAAACCGGGGGGAGTCGCAGCCAGGTGGCTTACCTTGATATCGATTCCCACGGTCTGTTCCCGCGGCCAGTCTATGTGGGGATTGATCGCAACGATACAGGCCCATTCGAAAAGCCCCACCATAAACCCTGTGGTAAATACCCTGGGCATGACCTGAAACTCGGGAGACTCCGGGAAAATATAGGGCACCGTTTTCTCCTCCGGTACCGTGTACTGGAATGTGAACGTCAGACCTTCCTTGAGCGGTTCCTTCATCGCACACCTCCGTTCATTGAGTGACCGTGTCGGGCAAAACGGGTTCGACTACAGTGTACCGCAATTCCACACCCGGCATAACCGCATTCCCTCTTCCCGACGCTGTCCGCCGGGGCCGGGAAAACAAGCCTGCGTCCCCCCCGACCCGGAACCGTTCGGTCGCCACCCCTTTCTGCGGTACCCCCCGCGCACCTTTCTTTACGGCGTGTCCCCCCGGTGGTTCACGATTGAACCGAGCTTGTTTCCATACACCAGGTGCCGCATGTTTTCCCTTGCGAGAAAGTCGTGAGGGAACCCCGGCGAGATCGTGCTTGCCGCATCGAGCCTCTCGAGGTGTTCGCTCTCCAGAGAGAAATCCAGGCAGCCGAGGTTGTCCCGGAGCTGGCTTTCCGTGCGCGCACCCAGAATGGGGATGATGACCCCATTCCCCTTTATCTGCCTCAGCCAGTTCAGGGCAACCTGTGCGGGCGACCTTCCCACCGCCTCGGCGACCTTCACCACCTCTCCGGCGATGGTGAGATTTTTCCCGCTCAAAAATTCCGCGCTCATGGGATTGTGGGGGCCGAAGCGTCGATCGGAACCGTCGCCCTTCCCGTACTTTCCCGTCAGCACTCCCCCGCCGAGGGGCGACCATGCCGTGACGCCGATGTCGAGGGCCCGGGCCATCGGAAGCAGCTCCCGCTCAGGAGTCCTCTCGATCAGGCTGTACTGCACCTGGAGCCCGACGAAGGGTGTCAGGCCCGAAAGCTCCGCGATGGTGTTCGCCTGCGAGACAATCCAGGCGGGCGCGTCGGAGACCCCGACGTAGAGAACTTTCCCCGCCCGGACCAGGTCGTCCAGGGCGCGCATCACCTCGAAGGCGGGGGTCAGAAAATCCCATGCATGCACCCACAGAAGGTCGACGTAGTCCATGTCGAGCCGCCGCAGGCTCGCCTCGAGGGAGCGGACGAGATTTTTGCGATGGTTTCCGCTCGCGTTGGGGTCGTCCGGGTCCATCGTCAGGGTGTACTTCGTCGCCAGGACGAGCCTCTCCCGCTCCTTCCGCATGAACTCACCGAGGAACTTCTCGCTCGTTCCCTCGGTGTATTTGTTGGCCGTGTCGATGAAGTTCCCCCCCGCATCCAGAAACGCATCGAACATTTTCCGGCTCTCCTGTTTGGAGGCGCCGAAGGTCCCCCACACCTCGCCGAAGGTCATCGCTCCCAGGCAGAGTTCGGATACCCGCAGACCGCTATTTCCGAGCAATTTATATTGCATCTTTTGCCTCCTTCCCCATGTTCTCCCTGTAGTCTAGAGCGAACCGGTCCGCTTTTCAAACCGGAGTGATACGAACCGTCTGAAGAGCCCGAAGGAAATGCGCCTTGAAATATCCAGAAAATCCCTCCCGGACCTTACCGGCTCTCAATTAGCATCTTGACAAAATCCGCAGGACGTTAAATCATTTAATAGATAAGCCGGATAAGCTTTAGTCGGCAGCGCTTGTTCGCCCTGTTCGGGGTGGGGAGGAAAAAAGGGTCCTTTCGGTCCTCTCAGGGCACATGTAAATACAGGCTCTCCATCGAATCGTTGAGCAGCACAGACGTGTTGGCTGCCAATACCGTTCGATATTTTACGTGTCCAAGGCCCCCCTGCTATCCGTGAGCATCATTTCCTGCCGACGCCCAAAGAGAAAAAGGTAGCGGATGAATTGAAGTATCTCACCTTTACATGTGCGGCCCTGTTGACGCTTTTTTTGGCAAACGCGGCATCGGCCCAGGTACCGTATGCCGCAGAGGATGCCTTTTACCAGGGTGTGTACCATGCCCTCAACAAGAATTTTACCCGTGCCAAGGAGACGTTCGAGGAGTCACTTGCCATAGACCCCACCTACTACCGCCCGAAAGAGGGGCTCAAGGCAATCGCCGCCCTGATGGGGAAAAAAATAGATCTGGAGACAGCGGAACTCTTCTTCAAGGGGCTGTCCCTCGAGAAGGAAAGGACGATGGAAGAAGCCCTCGCCGCTTTTGACGAGGTGATAGCAAGGGACCCCGGTTTTCCCCTCTCCTATTTCATGCGGGGCAACGCCTACGACACGGGTGGCCGCTACGAACTCGCCATTGCCGATTTTTCCCGGGCCATCGAGCTGGACCCGGATTACGGAGACGCATACAACAGCAGGGGTCTTTCGTACTACAAGAGCGGCCTCTACGGAAGGGCCATCTATGATTTCAGCGCCGCCATCAATCTCAACCCCGGCTATGCGGCGGCTTACTACAACCGGGGGCTTGCGTACTACAAAAACGGCCAGTACGAGAGGGCCGAAAAAAATATAACCCTTGCCATCGAGGCAAACCCCGATGATATCGCTGCCTACAGAGCCCGGGGAACGGCTTTTCTCGCAGTGGGCGAAACTAACCGGGCCATCGCGGACTTCAACAGAGCGGTGGAGATAGATCCAGCATTCGCCGAGGGGTACTTCATCCGGGGGCTCATCTACGCGAGCCAGGACCAGTTCGTGCTCGCCATCGCAGACTTCGACAGCGCCATTGCCGCAGATCCAAACTATGCGGAAGCCTACTACAACCGGGGCAATGCATACAGGGACCGAGGCCAGTATTTCAAGGCCGTCGCGGATTACAACAGGGCGCTCAAGATCTATGCCGGAGACATCGACCCCTATAACCTGGTTGTCTCCTCCTTTGCCGGGGANNATCGGATGTGTACTACAACCGGGGAACCGCCCACATATACAAAGCTCAGTACGACCTGGCAATAGAGGATTTCAACGGGGCCATCGCCATCAACGCCCTGGATGCTGATACGTACAACAACCGCGGTGTTGCATACAGCAAAAAGGGGGAGTATGACAGGGCAGTACTCGATTTTGACATGGCGATCTCCCTCGATAAAGAGTTTGCCTACGCCTACAAAAACCGGGGGACTGCCTACCTGGCCACCGGCAAGTACGACCAGGCAATCGACGATTTCAACTGGGTAACGAGACTCGACCCGAGACTGGGCATGCCCTACTACGACACCGCCATCGCCTATGAAAAATCGGGGAGGAAAAAAGAGGCAATACGGGCCTACAAAAAGTTTATCGACACCGCCCCCCCGCAATACGAAACCTACATCAACCGCGCACGGGAGAAGATAACCGAGCTGTCAAAGTGACGCCATTCCCCTGCCCGGGATGAAAGTCCCCGGTTTCCCGGAAGACGCATGAGAAGGACCAATATTTTTCCCCCAACCCGCAAAAATCCCTGAGGTTCTCTTCTAAAATCATACCTTTTGTCTCTGCACCACAATCACCCGCCTGCCGGGGGCCCTGAACGTGGCCCGCGAACTGCGCGTTCCTTCCTGTAAAGAAACGCTCCCTTCCTGTCGATGAATAAAGAGAGGCAGTTTCAGATGTGTTGAGCCGAACGGGATAGGTGCCCGGGAGGAACAGTGAGCAAGAAACTCAAAATAACGATCGAGGTAGACCCCGACAGCAAGAAGATATTCGTTATGGACAACGCGGGGAACATTATCGAGGTCGCAGGAATCATGGTCATCGGCGGTATGCCGAAGAAAGATCTCCGGGGAGAGGATTGTTTCTACATGTTCGATTGGGGTTCCAGCACCGCGGCAGCCTGGGCCTACGGGCGGGGATATCTCATGGCCCACACGAGCAGCCAGCCCCGTTACAACTTCCTGAAGAACTTCTACAAAAAGTGCGCTCAGGAGATCGCGAAGATCGAGGCCCCCAAGATAGCCGACGACCTGGTGCGCGGATACCGGGAGCGAAAGACCCTGGACCCCGATGAGCTGCTGGAGATACTCAAGGGATGGCAAAGAGAAGGAGGCCGAGCCGGCAAGAAAACGGTGCATTGACACCACCGCGGACAACCCGTTCCCCTATCTCCAGGAACTGTGGGAATCAAAACAGCCGACACCCTTCGTTTATCGAGCAAACCGGTGGTATGCGGACACGGCAATTAGGCCCCGCGGGGAGATCAATTTTTTTTTGACCTTTCAGGCAATTTCTGTAGAATAGAAACAGTTTTTTTTGACCGGGCAATTTTACCGGCGCCCCGCAGGGCCTCCGGTTAAATTACCGGTGCCTTTTTTTGTCGACTCACTACAGATATCGTTACGTTAATATCACGTTTCAGGAGGATAAATCTCATGGCGAAAAAACTGGTTATCGATCAGGATCTCTGCACCTCATGCGGAGTCTGCGTGGACCTCTGCCCGGGAGTGTTCCAGTTGAACGAAGATGACCTTGCGGAGGTCATCGATCCCACCGGTGCATCTGAAGAAGAAATCCAGGAAGCAATCGATCAGTGCCCGGTAGCCTGTATCATGTGGGAAGAGTAGAGGAGCCCGCAGGGAAGGTATCCCCTCTCGAACGAATGGGCCGGTAGAAGGAAGAGCCCGGAGAAAAAGCATCCGCATGATGGCTTCCGTCAGGTGAAGCCTCCCCGGCCCCACTTCCCCAACCCATAAAAGGGAAGTTTCAGACACCCCGAAAAAAGGGTAGGATGTCTCTATGCCCGATAGATCACTCAGGCACTGTGTCGCTGCCGCTTCGGCACTCTTCTTCATCGCGGCCGTAATCGGGTACCTGGCACCCATGGGGCAAAAGGAGCTGATCGGCCAGGAGCTGTCGGCATTTTTCGGCCCTATCAGAGAGCTCGCTCCCCCGGCGATACTGACGCTGATCTTCCTGAACAACGCCCTGAAATCCCTGATCACCATACTCCTGGGGTTTTTCTTCGGCCTGATCCCCATCCTTTTCATATCGGGAAACGGATACCTCCTCGGGGTTTTGGTCTCCCTTGCCGGAACCCGCCTCGGTTTCGGGGAGGTCGCCCTCCGCATCCTGCCCCACGCCCTCTTTGAGGTCCCCGCGTTCATCCTCGCCGGGTCACTGGGCCTCTGGCTGGGTCTGAGATTTTTCCGGAAAGTGCGCTACCGGGAGGAGTTCAGGCCTTATCTCTCCCTCTCCCTGAAGAAATTCTTCAGGATCGTGGTACCTCTCTTGCTGATCGCCGCGCTCATCGAGACCTTCGTCACTCCACTTCTCGCAGGGATAAGGCGGTAATTTTCGGGATATCGCCCCACGGCGGCTGAAGGCACGCGAGGGGAGAAAGATTTCCGTGCGCCTGTTATCGATGATCGGTTGGCCTCTTGTCAGGTCCGGCCACCCGGGATCGGTTTCATTGATTGAATGCCCTGAGCCGGCGGGAATGAATAAGCTCGAGCACCGGGGATCGTCACCCTAGAGCTGACGCCGGTACCTGTCCAGCTCCTTCTGCAACTCTTCCGTAAGATTCCCCTTGGTTCCGAAAGACCTCCCGCAATAGGGGCAGAAATATTCCTCCGCCTCGGTGATGTCCTCGAATCTCCCCACAAACTTTCTCCTGCATCCCGGACATGTGACAACGATCGTGCCCCCTTTTTTCATGGTCATACCTGTCCACCTCCTGAACGGTATGTTCCCTATAGGTTATTATAGCAGACCTTTTACGGGCGTTCCCGAAGATACCCGCCCGCTTTCCGTTCACTGCCTTTCCGCACGGAATGGCGGGCTGGCGAAATGGCCCGAAAATGACACGACCTACCTTGGCGGAGCAATACACCTTCGCTTTACCCTCTGATGGGCCGCTTACCCCGAATCGGACGCGCGCGCCTTACCTGGGCTCAGCGGGGTACCGTGCCTCGACCCACTCGCGCCATCCGCCTTTCAAGGCATAGACCTTCGGGTATCCTCCGTCGATGAGCTTCTGTGCCAGACTGGCACTGGTGGCCTCGGTCACTCAGGCACAGTAGAGAACGATAGTTTTTTCCTTCGGGTACTTTTCTGACCAGGTTTCGAAATCCCCGGGATGCTCACGCACCGCGCCCTTTATCTTGAATTTATCGCTGACCCAGTCAAAGTCGGTGCGGACATCGAGAACGACCACATCGGAGCTGCCGATAAGCTCCTTCAGCTCCTCCTTCGCCATCCTCGGCACACTGTCGGCAACGGATACCTCTCCCGGTACAAACCCGGAAACACTCAGGCCAAGCAAAGCAACAAGAACCAGAAACAACCTGTGCCTGCGCATATGCCCTCCCTTTAGCATTGGTAGCGTTCGAGCCGGTCCGAAAACCAGAGCGTCTTCCTATTATAGTCTATTTTGTATAATTGCATGAACAGGAGGCGCCGGAAGGAAACCGGGCACGACCTTCCGGGTTCACCTGAACGGGTCGCATTTTGCCTTCTTTCATGAGAGTTTTTCGAGCCGTTGGATATGCGGAAAAGAGACGCTCAACCAGATCCAGATCTGTGATCACGGGTGGGGCTCAAACAGGGCCGCCCTCATCTCCTCCACGATTTTCGGATCCGTCGACAGCGCCTGCCGGTTCCCCCCCCTCGTCGGCCTTCACCTCCGAGCCGTACTTCTCCCTGAAGTTGGTAACGAGGAAGTTGAGATAACCCCGGATGTGCTCCGGGTAGAGTTCGAGCTTCACCAGGTGCGTCGTGCCGCAGACGCAGTTTGCCCACAGAAACCCCTTCTGAAAATCGATGCCCCCGGGCAGGATGTCCACGGAGTTCAGGTAGTGCTGCCCCGTCGAAAAAGGCTCGCCGCAGCAGTTGCAGACCTTGAAATAATCGGGGTTTTTCGCTATTTTGGCCATGGATATCGAACGCCCTATCCACCATGATATCACACTTTTTTGGCATGAGAGGGCCGAATTCTTTTCCCCGATGCTCAGCCTGCCCTCCCACCGCCTCCGTGTGGATAAAGAGCCGGAAACGCAAGTTGTTGAATATAACAGGTTTTTAGAGCGTCAAACGCTTAAATGTGCTATAATGACCCAAGTTTTGTTTAAAAAGTGCAGAAACCTATGGCAATTCTTCTTTTTTACGAAGCCTACGCAGTCATCTTCGGGATCATCATCGGGCTCTACGCAACGAAGAGAAACCGCAACGGGCTCGCCTGGGGGCTCGCGTCGGGTATCGGCGTCGCCGTCAGCCCCTTTCTGTTCTCGATCCCCCTCATAAAACCCTACCTGCAGAGCAGCATCGCCATGTACGGCTACGAGTACGGCACCATCTGCTTCATCCCATGGGCATGGATCGTCGGGATGATCTCGATCGCGCTTCTGCCGGCTCTCTGCGCTAAGTGCAAGGAGCCGCTTTCCCGGAAGAAGCGGAAGGAAAAACTGTGCACCGAGTGCAGAACCTTCCGGCTCGAATCGTCTTAAAGCACCCACGGCAAAAATAATTTTTCGCCGGAACCATCTTGCCATATTTTTGTCCGCCCCTTTTGTGGCACAATAGAGACCAGAAATAGGGGGGATGACGCGCCATGAAAGTTCTGATTGCCGGCTCGGGAAGGACGGCCCGGGAAATCCTCGCCCGCATGAGAGAGACCTGGTCCGTCACGCTGGTGGACATCGAGGGGGAAAGGCTCAATCTCCTGCAGAAAACCTTCCGGCAGGTGAAAAAAACGCTGACCGGGGACGCATCGAGCATCATCACCCTCACCGAGGCGGGCATGAAGGACGCGGACTTCGTCGTAGCCATCACCGGCCGGGACGACGTCAACTTCGAGATATCGCGCCTCGCGAAAGAGTTCGGCGCGGGCAACATCGTCGCCCTGGTAAACGACAGCAGGAACCTGACGAAGTTCCAGGAGATAGACGTTCGGGCCGTGTGCGGCCCCTTCCTGGTGGGCCAGGTGATCCAGCTCTACATGGAGAACCCGCGCCTCTTCGTCACCACCATCGGTGAGGGCAGGGGAGAGATCATGGAAATCGAGGTGAGCCTGATGGCTCCCGCCGTGGGAAAACGCATCGGAGAGCTGGGGGCGAAAGACTGGCTGATCGGGGCCATCTACCGGGAGGACGAGCTGATCATACCGGACAGGGAGACCGTGATCCTTCCGGGAGACCGGGTGACGGTCGTCGGGCACACCGACCTCTACCAGGCCATCTTCCACCTCTTCAAGCTGGACCAGCCCTCCTTTCCTCTGCAGTACGGCCTGAACGCACTCGCCTTTGCCGAGGGCATACCGGATATAGAAAAGATTCTCCCCGAGGCCGCATACCTGGTGAAAAACACGAACGCCCAGAAGGTCATCATATTCGCCCCGGAAGAGCTTGAGGAGGAGGCCCTGCCCAGAGCCCGGGGCCTCGAGGAAGCGCTGGAGATCGGGTTCCGGAAGGTTTCGGGGAAAACGGAAGAAGCGCTCGTGGCGGCGAGCAACGAGGAGAGCGTCGG
>JABAOF010005490.1_pt1 | contig 22383 bp, 20 predicted proteins | sample 7062171 | NCBI WGS metagenome assembly JABAOF01 (sample SAMN14538628, study PRJNA623070) | marine sediment metagenome | biome: marine biome [ENVO:00000428]; feature: marine pelagic biome [ENVO:01000023]; material: deep marine sediment [ENVO:00002113] | place: India: Gulf of Khambhat ...
TCGTCCATACCGTCCATTGGCGAAATCCTAGCGGGCAACCTCTTGACATGCTTCGACACCGTCTCCGACATCGCAAACGCGTCCACAGAAGAGCTTCAGAAGGTTCCAAAGATCGGAAAGAGAAAAGCAGAACTAATCCATCAGATTTTCCACACATAGCACACGTGGGTCTTCAGCGATCGCTCGAGCGACTACTGCGTGCACACCACTTGAAAAGCCTTCATTTCCACTTTATAAGCCTGGGAACTGAAATAGAAACCTCGAAGGTCAAACGCTGATGCAATACCTCATCGGAGCCGGAGGCTGGGCGTACTTTCACGTTCCAAGCTTACACCCTCTCGTAGCCTACTCGCGCGCTTTCGACTTCGTAGAAGTAAACTCCACGTTCTATGAGATACCGAGCCTCAAACTCGTGGAATCTTGGCGTAAGTTGGTTCCTCAGAACTTCGAGTTCGCAGTAAGATGCAACAGAGTAGTGACTCACAAGCACAAGTTCCAGCCTAAACCAGGGACATTTGAAGCCCTAGAGAAGATGATCCACGTCTGCAACATCCTGAAGGCAGATATACTGCATATGCAAACGCCGCCAACATTCAAACTTGCAAAGACCTACACCAAACTCCTGCGCAATCTATTCTCATCAATTGACCTCAAAGGCGTCAGAATCGCCCTAGAGATAAGAGGTGCCAAAGAACCACTCAACCACAACCTCGTCAAGACAATGCAAGACAATAACATGATCCACTGCATCGACCTTTCAAGAGACGAAGAACCAGCCTACAAATCTGACGTGCTATACTCCCGCCTCTTCGGCAAAGGTCCGCACAACGTTTATCAGCCAACAGATGGAGAGCTCACGAAGATCGACAGAAGAGCATCCAAAGGAGCCCACGAGAAGGTAGCTGTCAGCTTCCACTTCGTGAGAATGTATAGGGACGCTACCCGCCTCAAAATCTATAAGCAGACGGGAAAATTCCCAAAGGTTACGAAGTCCACTGGTCTAGGCTCATTGCAGGAAGTCCTTGCAGAAGATATGAAGTTTCCCAGCGACAAAGCGCAACTAGTCCGCACTCAAGGGTGGAAACTCATCGACCTCACCGACACGGAAAGAGTCCGTGCATCGCACGTGCTCCGGAAGCTCCCAGAAAAAACCTATAGTAGCCTCACTGAGGTAGTCCAAGCGCTCGAGTCGTTCAAGGTTTGGTGAAGCTGTTGAACAACGTTCTACTTGGAACATCAGGGTGGAGCTATAAGGAATGGGTGGGTCCCTTTTACGAGAAGAGCAAGAAGAAGCTCACCTACTACACGCGATTCTTCCAAACCACTGAGATCAATTCCACCTTCTACCGGTATCCGTCCAAGTCCACAGTCTACGGATTCTATCGCACCGCACCCCCTGATTTCAAGTTCTCAGCGAAACTGCCGCGACTCATAACGCACCAGAAGAGACTCGATCCACACCTCAAAGTCGAGAACGATCTTCTACGCTTTCTAGAACTCCTGAACCCGCTCAAAGCAAGCCGCAAGCTTGGTGCAATCCTGATACAGCTACCGCCCAGCTTCATATTCGAAGAGGACTACAGCAACCTAGTCAGCTTTCTCAAGCTTCTCCCCCAAGACTTCGAGTTTGCAGCGGAGTTCCGTGACCACTCATGGATGAGAAACGAAACGTGGAAACTCCTGAAAGAACACAACGTAGCCTACACCATCGTCGACGAACCGCTCTTGCCTCCAGAAATCCATACCACTGCGGATTTTGCATACATACGCTGGCATGGCAAAGGGGTCCGCCCGTGGTACAACTACCACTACAGCATGCCGGAACTGGAAGCGTGGGTTCCCAAGGTGGAAGACATAAGCAAGAAGGTCGACAAGGTCTACGGCTACTTCAACAACCACTACCACGGCTACGCCCCTGAGAACTGCATCGAAATCCTTGAGATGCTCAACGCAGCCAAGCCAGAACAGACCCGCGTAAAAGAGAAGATTATTCAATACAACCTGAGAAAGAGACCCTTAGCATACGAACGCAAACTCGAAGACTTTGGAATCGGCGTTCCCGAACTTACCGTGGAAGACTTGCTCCTCAAAATGACGGACAAAGCCCGCGTGAGCCGAGCAAAAGCAATCAAAGATAACGAACTCACCATCAAAAGCACAACCGACGAGAAGATCGAGGCGGAGATAAGAGACTACACCATCGAGATCAACCTCAAGAAGAAGACCTTAACTCACAACTGCGATGACTGGCACAAAGGTCTAGGAATCCGGAGAATCTGCAAACACATCGGCAAACTCTTCTTCCAATTGCCTTCAGACCGAGCAACTGCCATCTTGAAAGACATCCTCAAAGAGAAGGATGAGTGGCGATTCCGTGATCTTGCGAATTAGCAGCGCAGCGAGGTTCACGTACATGCACTTCCCGATTCTCGCTGCCGAAGATTGCCATTACGTACGCACAGCACAGGTTTAATAAGCTCCTACAGGCTCTGACTTAAAGACTGAAATGGAGATGCCGGTATGATAACGAAAGAGAAAGTCGTGAAGTGCGCTGAGTCAATTGTGAACGGCATGAACCTCAAGAGAGGAGAAGCCGTTGTCATACGCGGAGGAACCCACACCCAAGACCTCCTTGAAGAGATCGGAATCTTATGCTACAAGAAAGACGCTCAACCGCTGATAATGGCAACAACGGACAACTACTCAGCTAGAATCTATGATGAGATTCCCCGAAAAACCCTCGAAACGACTCCAAAACACTATTTAGGGACGATTAAGGGAGCCGACGCCTACATCGTGGTGGAACCGTACAAAGATCCGCAAATCCAGACGAAGTTTCCAAGAGAGAAAGTTGAGGCAAGGACGAAGGCCACCGTTCCCATACGAAAGGAACTCTACGGCGAAGAAACGAACAAAGGAAAAAAATGGACCTATGCTGGCTGGCCGACACAGGAAGCTGCGAAGTTCTACAACATGGACTACAACGATCTGGAACGCTTGATCATCGAAGGCATAATGGTGCCTGCTGCCACGCTTAGAGGCTATACGTCGAAATTGGCGAAGCACTTGAAAGGAAAGGACATCGTACACATTACCGATAAGAAAGGCACCGACTTCACGTGCAAGATCCATGGCCGCCGCATCAACGAGGATGACGGCGTCGTCGACGACCATGACATCGAGATGAATGATCTGGGCAACAACTTGCCAGCTGGAGAGTTGTTCATCGCCCCGCATGAAAACTTCGGGCAAGGAACCCTATACTGTCCAATCACCAAGGATAGGTTTACCAACAAAATCGTCAAGGATATCACCCTGCACTTCAAGGACGGAAAGCTGCTTCTGGACGAATGTATCGCAGGTTTCAACCAAGACCAGATGATCGACACTTTCGCCCGCTGTCTGAAGATTGACAAGAAAGAAGAGAAGGAAGTTCGAACCACGAACATCGCTGAGTTGGGAATAGGATGTAATCCTGCGATCGACAGGGCCATCGGCTATATCCTCACAGATGAGAAAGTGGGCGGCTCGGTTCATGTAGCCTTCGGCTCTAACAGCGGCTACGGAGGAACCTCGAAGTCATCTGTGCATTGGGACTTTGTAACCGATCCCAGTGCAACGGTTGAAATCGTTGACACGAAAGAGAGCATTATGAAAGACGGTAGGTTCTTATAGACTACAAGAGAGAAGCCAATCATTCGAACGACACCTTTCCATGCACACTCCTGGTGAAATAGAACCTAATACCAGAGCTGCGCTCGAATCCTTTCTGGCGATGAGGGGCGCGCGAGAGTTTTACAAAAAAACGCTCTATGCTGAGAGAGAAAGGAGTTTCTATTCTGTGGCCCCGCATCACCTAATAATAGCTTCGAGAAAATTCCATTTAAAGCTATCTCGTGTGTCGTGACCTGCACGGTTCTTTGACGCCGACAGAATCCAGAACGCGTGCAGTCTATATTCGGATAGCGTCGAGACCGAAGCCTTTTTTCCGCAGTTTCGAGATGGAAGGCGGAGAAGCGGCACACCTTTCAACATAGACAGAATTCGTTCAAGGGCTAGTCCCAACAAGGGATTTTGCGAGAAGGTCCGAACGGGGCAATAGGTATCTGTAGTACTGAAATATCATAAATATTGAGAAATCATAAAGTCCAAATAGATTGCGCCATTGAACATTGCTGAAGAGATGATGATATGAAACTGAAGAGTTTGTACGGATATTTGGCAGTACTTCTTCTCTTTGTATATATTTCCTCACTCAATCCTGAAGGGTGGACGGCATTATCAGCCCCTTCATCTCCCACCAAGCTGAGAGTCTATGTTGGGCCTTCCAAGGTTCTAGCTGACCGAGGCGTCTATGAGTCGATCCTCGTGCAGGTTCAAGATGCGACCAATAGACCAGCCAGAGCTCCTGACGACACCGTCGTCAGTCTGTCGTCATCCAAGACAGACATCGGTTCCGTTGATCCAACAATCATCATACCAGAAGGGAAGACATGTGCTTCCGCCCAGTTCTATTCAACTTTCACGCCAGGATCTACGACGATAACTGCGGTTGCGTCTGGGTACGATTCCGGCCAAGCAACCATGACCACCGTCGGCCCCATCCCCTCCAAACTAGCCGTCTATTGTGTCCCCCCTGTGCTTCCAAGTGACAATGGAACATACACATCGATCGTGGTGCAACTGCAAGACACGTATGGAAATCCAGCTCGCGCTCCAATCGGAGACATCAATGTGACGTTGTCGTCTTCCAACACCGAGTTCGGCACCGTTGATAACTCAACCCTCATAGAATCTGGTAGCACGTACGCATCAGCCACATTCTATACAACCGACCTAGACGGTACGACTACCATCACTGCAATCGCGTCAGGCTACACTTCTGGCGACGCAGCTATGAGAACATCCAGCGTTGCGACAGGATCAAGGCTAATGGTCTTCATTGGGCCTCCACGGATCACAGCTTCGGGCGTAACTCACGAGTCGATTTGCGTTGAGCTGCAGGACGCTTCTGGCAATGTCGCCCGAGCACCAACTGACATAACAGTAGCCTTATCGTCTTCGGATATCGCTGTCGGCAACGTTGATTCCACGTTAACAATAGAAAACGGAAACACCTATGGAGTGGCGAATTTCCACTCAACATTCAAATCTGGAACAACAACGATAACCGCTGCGACATCTGGGTACGATTCCGGCCAAGCAACCATGACCACCGTCGGCCCCATCCCCTCCAAACTAGCCGTCTATCCCCTGCCTCAAGCAGTGCCAGCAGACATGCAGGAGTATTCACTTGCAGTCCAATTGCAGGACGCCAGCGGAGCACCGGCTAGAGATCCTGTTGGCCCTGTCATGGTAACGTTGTCATCCTCGAACACCGCGATAGGAAACGTGGGTTCATCTACAACGATTGAGTTTGGTCTCACGTATTCGAAGACTGCCTTCTACTCAAGCTACACTGCTGGCTCGGTGACTATAACTGCCATGGCTGCGGGCTACGATTCTGGAGAGACCATCATAAGCACACATTTGATAGATCCACCGCTGACGGTTCTGGCAACGGCGCACCCCAACTATACTATCTCTGAGGAAAACACAACAATAAGAGTTTACGTTACTGATGAAACCCTCACGCCTCCCGCGGAGGTGTCGGGTGCAGTCGTCGAACTCACATCGGACAATGGTGGGGATTTCTCGTATGTTACAGATGAAAGGAATGGAAATTATAGTGCTGTCTTCACCGCTCCAAGTGTGGAGACACGGACTGTCCTCACCATCACAGCAACTGCCTCAAAGGCAGGATATGCAGGCGGTGAGAGTTCTGTGGAAGTGATTGTCAATCCCATCGGCGTTGGTGGTGATATCATCATTCGCGTCCAGGACCTGAATGGAAACCCGGTCAGCGGGGCAACAGTTGCTTCCATCGATGAACCCAGCGGGCAGCCTCCTCTGAGCGGTGTAACAAACACCACCGGTCATGTGGAGTTCAGCAACGTTAGAGCCGGTTCTTATGTGATCCAAGTGAACAAAACGGGACATGACACGAGAACTCAACCGATTACTGTCACGGATGGACAATCGACGACAACCATTATCAATCTCCCGCCACCTGCTGCAGGCTTCATGGATTCGCTCTTGATATGGATCCTGCTTGCTGTAGTCTTGGCAATAATAGCGATCGTGACCGTTGTAATGTTGAAGAAGCGTTCAGGCGGGGGAGCTGACCTCGTTTCGAAGAAGGAGTGGGAAGAATACTACAGGGGTAAGGGCTGATAGCAAAAGTATGCTTTCGTAAGACGCAAGATTTAATACACACAACATCACTCTATTGGATAGGAGAACAACAATGCTACGAATCAAGCGGTTCAACGAGAAAGTACGCACATTCTTCAGCAAGCTCTCCCCCACATCTTGGGGCGAACCCAAGGCAAAGATCCTCCCACCAGCCCCCCCACCGCCGCCAGTGCCAAGGGGCTACAAGACTATTGAAAGGTATTCACTGTATGAACCCTTTGTTCACGTTGCTATAGTGCAAAATCCCTCCACAGGCGAATTCAGGTACATTCTTGACGAACTTCAACTTGATTTACTTGAAAGACGTATCTACGATCGAATCCTAGACATCCTCATCGCAGAGATTGGGGCCCCGAAGGACAAGATTGAGAACCCGCGAGAGTTCTTCGCCAGCGAAGCCGAGAAAATCGTCAGCAAATACCGTATAAGCCTAGGCTGGTTGCCTGACGTTTCCTGGTCAAAAATCCTCTACTACGCGGAACGAGATCTAATCGGCTTTGCCCGGATCGACCCGCTCATGCGCGATCCAAACATCGAAGACATCTCGTGTGACGGTGTCGAAAAACCAGCCTATGTCTGGCACAGAAAGTACGAAAGCATCGAGTCCAATCTAGTGTTTCATAGCGACGAAGAACTCAACAACTCTGTAGTGAAACTTGTTCACATGTCTGGAAAACACGTGAGCTCGGCCTTTCCAATCGTCGATGCTTCGTTGCCAGGCAAACACAGGCTAGCCGTCTGCTACAGAAGAGAGGTAACCCCCTTCGGAACGGCCTTCACCATCAGAAAATTCCGTGAAGATCCGTACTCGATAATAGATCTAATCAATCTTGGAACGTTTTCTGAAGAGCTGGCCGCCTACTTCTGGATGAGCCTTGAGAACAGAGCCTCTGTCATGGTTCTTGGTGGCACAGCCGCGGGAAAGACCACCGCGCTAAATGCTCTCGCCTGCCTAATTAGACCGGGAAGCAAAATCATCACAATTGAAGAGACCGCTGAGCTCAATCTACCCCACGAGAACTGGGTTTCACTCATTGCAAGAAGAAGCTATGGTCTAGGTGAGAGCTTGGCGGGCGAAGTCTCACTCTTCGATCTGGTCAAGACTTCGATGCGGCATCGACCGGACATGCTGATCGTCGGAGAGATTCGAGGTGCGGAAGCGTATACGCTGTTCCAGGCTCTCGCAACGGGTCACGGGGGCATGGCCACTATGCACGCAGACAGCGTTGAATCGGCCGTCAAACGTCTAACTTCAAAACCGATGGACATCGCCCCAGCCTACATGCCCTTAATGAATATCGTCGCGTCAATCAGAAGAGTGCACTTGACTGAAGAAGGGGAAATGAAGGCGTACAGACGTGTGGTGTCTGTAGACGAAGTCGCTGACTACGAACAATATAAAAACACATTCAAGTGGAGGCCCGTTGCAGACGAATTCAGCAATTCAGTGCACGATGGAATTATGCTTCAGAAAATCGGTGAAACTCGAGGCTTAAGCCGACACGAAATAGATCAGGAATTGGAACGTCGCAAGAACGTCTTACACTGGATGCGAGAGCGCAACATTCGAAGCTACAAAGACGTCGCATCGATTCTAACCGAGTACTACTCGAGACCCAAAGAATTCTACGAAAGGGAAGTAGAAGCGTATGCCTCTGCTTGAGAATCTTGAAGGCTTGTCCTTTCGTCTCTTTGGACAATTCGCGCCGAAATTCTTGAAAAATGTCTTCAATTTCAAGGATCACTTAGAGAAAGCAGGAATCACCATCTATCCTGAAACGTATGTTTCTCTAATGTTCCTCCTAGCTCTACTGACTTTGCCAGTGAGTATCATTGCAATTGTGCTCACGTACTTTTTCCAGTTCTTTCCTCTATTGCTGCTAGTGCCGATGCCCGCATACATCATGATAGGGTTCATTGTTGTACCCATGTCCATGGCTAGCGAAAGAGCTAGCTCGCTCGAGCGGGAGATGCCCTTTGCAGCGACGTATGTAACTGTCATGGCATCAGGTGGTATACCACCTTTCTTGAGTTTCAAGCGACTTTCCGAAGCTGAACTGATGCCTTCTGTCCAAAAGGAGGCCAAGAACTTAATAAAAGACGTTGAAGTCTTTGGAGCGGACCCGCTGAGTGCGTTAGAAAAATCGGCAAGAACGAACCCCTCCGACGTATTTCGAGAGTTCGTCTCAGGATACGCGTCGACCGTCATCATCGGCGGAGACGTTCTGCACTTCCTTGAGACCAAGGCGGGAGACATCTTCAAAGAACGGTCCTCAAGGGTGAAGGCGGCTGCTGAGCGATTGGGAACACTTCTGGAGTCCTTCATAATCATAATGGTTCTCATGTCACTCTGTTTCTACATCCTCTTCAGCGTCGAGTCCATCTATAGCACTGGAATGGCTAGTTACTCAACGATGCTTATGTACACGTATGTTCTGACACCAATGCTTTCGTTCGTCTTCATATACCTCGCGCACAACATGCAGCCGAAGACGCCGATCACCGAAATGCGACCCTACAAGGTCTACGCCGTCAGCTGCGCTGCCGCCGGCTTGCTTGTTCTCCTACTCACGAACTTCTTCGGCTTGGTGCAAACGCCCCTCAGCGCCCTCCAAAACTTCATTGACATGCCCACTGCAGTAGCTATTGCATTAGTAATTTCGGCTGCACCCGCAGCAGTAGTTCACCGTAGGATCTACTCCAAGAAGTCTAGTCTGGAAAAAGGAGTCGCCGTCTTTCTCCGAGACTTAACAGAGGTGAGAAAAAGCGGTCTAGCTCCTGAAAAGTGCATTGAAAACCTTTCAGAACGGGACTACGGCGCATTCAGCAAAGAACTGAAGAAAATAACCGATGAACTCAGCTGGGGCATCCCACTCAGAAAGGTGTTCATGGATTTCGTTGGAAGGACCAAGAGCTGGCTGACCCAAATCGTCATGTTTCTGCTAGTGGAAGCTGTTGATGTGGGCGGTGGAACAATCGCGATGATCGAATCGCTCACGCGATTCAACACGATGACTCAAGAAGTGGAAAAGGAGAAAAAGATGGCTGTCCGCCCCTACATCATGGTGCCCTACTTCGCCGCTGTTCTCCTGGTCGCGACAACGCTCATGACGCTGATCTTTACTTCGCAGACGCTAGGTGTAGCAGACACCGGCAGCGCTACCATGAATATAGAGTTCATGACTATGATCTTCTCAGTTTCAGTCATAATCCACTGCTACTTGATCGGGTTGGTGGCTGGCAAGATCAGCGAGGAAGCTTTGTCCGCCGGTTTCAAGCACTCTGCAATGCTCGTCGTCATTGCCATCGCCGCGTCAAAACTGGTTCCAATGTTCTTTGGAGTACAGGGACAACCATCATAATGCTGGTGACACTATGAAAAGATCTAGATCTGCCCTTCTGCGTGACAAGTTGGGCGTTTCGTACTCCATCGCCGCCGTCATCATAAGCGCTGTGACTATTATGCTCGTCATAGTGGCTTCCAGCTATGCCTACCAGCTACTAGATCAACAGCGAGGAGCCGCCGAGTTTGAAGTTGCAGAGGATTCCATTCTGGCTTTTGACGATGCGCTAGAAAATATCGCGTGGAAGCCTAGTGCAGCACAATCAGCTAGATTCACAATCAGTTACGGGCAATTAGAGCTGATATCTGGCAGCAGTTTGCAAGCGTCGCCCACATTAATAGACATCGAAAAGAATTATGCCAGCCTACTTGACCAACCATACTCTGTTTCCAGTGGATTCGTGAAGTACAGCATAAGCAACCGGTACGTCAACTTCTATGAAGACTACAAGTCCTACATCTTGGGAGATGCTGACCTCGTAATCACCAACGGGACAGAAAGCCTGGGGAGCGCCCTTGTGGAACAGACATCTGGCTGGGTGAATATTACCCTCGATTACCGAGTACGCGCTATGAAGACCTCCACGGTTACTGTCAATGACGTTAGAGTGAACTATGTGAACATCTGGATAGTCAAACTCGATATAGCACGGTGGTCAACCTCCATCCACGACTTCAACCTGAAAGCACGATGTCTCAACGTGTCAACAACCACCTACGGCCCTTTCTCGGTAGACGCCACGGATAGAGCAGAGATTGAGGTCCAGCGCGGAAGCGCGTCAAGCAGGATAGAGATTGAAGGTTTAGAGACGGGAAAAGTCGTTTTCAACTTCATCCTTTCGGAAGTGAAGGTCAGCTTCTAGGAGAGTTGCAGAGTTGCCTTCGGAGACAATGAGCCACGTCATATGTAGTGCAGCTCTGATAGCGCTCATCTTTGTGTCACAGTTCTTCTACGTGCAAGTTGTCAATAACTTGGAAGCGGAGATGACGAGGAGAGAACTACAGGAAGTCGCCGACTACGTGTCAGATACTCTGGCCAACCTTTATTTCTTGGTCAACTCCACGCGAAGTGACGTGGAGATGAAGAAGAGCCTTAGTCTGCCATCAGAGATTAAAGATTCCATCTACACTCTCGAAATCACCTTCAACGCAAGTGGCTATGCTAGGAATGTGACTGCTCACTTGAAGGGGCAGCCATGGGTGTTCGCGGATTCGTGGCTTCTTCCAGGCCTAAAGGTGGATGAAACCGAGAGTGAGGTAGTCGAGAGTGGTGAGAAGACGGTTATTGCGGGCTGCTCTCGTGTAAGCACAGACGTCTACGTGTGGATAAAAGATCTCTGAGATCTCCTCCGTTGGAATGGCTTTTGACTGCCATTCTCACAGTACGTGGAGCCGTATCTTGATACTCTCGATATCGATTGGCGATGTAACTCTTAAATAGTAAGATTTAATACATACTACGGCTCTATATATACAAAGGGATTTACGATGATCGGCACTCTCTACGATTACTTGATGGCCACAACCATTGTCGGCGTGATCTTTGTCGCCGCCGTTGTCGTTGTGCCAAATGCGAGCTATACAAACCTGCTCTACGTCGATCAGCAACAACTTAGAAATACCGCCTTGGAGACCCTGAAGGCAATGCTTCTGGACACAGGGTATCCGATGGATTGGGGATCTCAGACCCCCTTCGATCAGAATAGTATCAAAAGGTTCGGCCTTGCTTCTTCTGGCGCTCCTTCGTTCTATGTTCTGGATCCAGAAAAGGTTCAACGGTTAGTTACTGATAACCCAGCGGGTAACGTAGACTACGAGGCAATCCGCGAAAAATTGGGACTGGAAGGTTATGGATTCTGTATCAGAGTTATGCCTCCATTTGAAGTCAACGTAGAAGCCAGAAACTTCACTAACGAATTTCTTTTCGACATATCAGTCTCATCCAATGACGGCAGACCTGTTCCTAACGCCTTAGTAAGGGCGACTATATTCTACGTGACAAGGATCAGCGGTGGCGAGAACAACTACTTTGTCGATTCCTCACTCAGCACCAACACCAACGAGCTGGGAAAGTGCACACTAGACTACCAGTTTCCCTCGGACTGTAGAGGCTATATCCTAGTTCTGAAAGTGACCGTTGCGGACATTGCCACAGTAGTCATACCGTACTTGAAGGGTATGAGTCAAAATGTTGCAGCTGTAAGCCTGATTAACGATCAGATGATCATCAATATACCTGCCGGTGCAACGGGGTTCCCTGCTGGAACCGCGGAAAGACGAATTCTCAACATAACTTGCGTAAATGAAGACTCAGTTTGGAACATATATGATGGACTGTCAGACCCGGATCCAAACGGTAACAAGATAAACTGGGGAGCAGAGGAAGCATTTCACTATTGGTATCACACTTTCCCAGGTCTAAGCTACGAGAATCCGTTGTTCATGATTTTCAACATCAAGGCTACAATTGCAGGGGAAGGCAGGCAACTTGTCTTGTTTGCCATGTCACCGTTGATCAACATTCAATCCGGGCTCTTGCAGTTCGGCAGCTCTTCTGCGCAATCCAGCAGTGCGGCAGTAAAACTCACCAGATCGGTGGATATCTGGGATATGACCTACATCTTTGAGTTGCTGCTTTGGAAGGAGCTTTAGCCTACGTAAGTATCGTAAGACAAAAGACTTAATATACCACTATTGACATCATTATCTTTGGCTACAGACGCTAAACCGATGGCACGGGAATGCTCATTATGAGAAAGTTGAAGAATGCGAAGGGCCAAATGCACGTTATTGAGACAATACTGGCATCTCTTGTTATCGTGTTTGCTCTGACCTTTGTGAACATGTTTGCTGCGACTCCCTACAGTACCAGATATGAAACCAGTGATTTGGAAAAATTGGGGCACAATGTTCTACACGACTTTGATGAGAAAAGGCTTCTAAGTCGATTTGTCTATGAAAGAGAATGGGCAAACCTAGTAGCAGCCTTAACGGTCTCTCTACCAACAGACGTATACTTTAATCTAACAGTCTTCGATCTAAAAGGCAACATAATTAACGATGTGCAAATATGCTACGGAGACTCTGAGGTATTTTCAACATCAAACATGACAGCCTCAGTGGAATACATCATTCCAGGGTATCAGACAAACTATGACCCAAGAATCCTCAGATTGGAACTCGTGAGAGGATAGTACAATGAGAATACTTAAGCAGAGAAACGGCCAGTTCGTAATGATAGCCGTCCTCATGATAGCGATTATGATGGTCTCCATAGTGGGAGTCCTATACAGCGCCGTCACCTACTACAGACACGAAAGATGGGAAGAATACCTGACCATTCTGGATACTATAAAAATCGGGACAACGCGATTGGTTGAGATAAGCTTGGCCGACTATGCACAATCTTTTGATAACGAGACACTAGTCACCAATCTCAACAAGTGGCAGGCAAATCTCACAAGAGCTTATCCAGGCTTCGGTGTTGTACTGGAATACGCCAACGCCACCATCGGCAACGGATACCAGCCCACAACGTCACTAACAGGTAACACCCAATACTTCTCCAACGCAAGTGCGAAAATCGACGTAGATATCACTTCGGTTGGGCTAGAAGGATACTCATTTGTCACATCAGCATTCCTAGGCGTAACCCTGAACGCTACCTACATAAACGATGGCGACGACCTCCTAATCTATCTAGAGGTTGAAAAAGAAGGTTCAATACCGGTACCAAAGCTCAAGAAAGACAATTTCGTCATCAATGGCACAGTGCTCTCTGTTTACCCAAGTACGAAGCTGACACACGGCTACTACATGGACAATGATGTTGTGCGGATCGTCTACCAAATAATCGTACGGAGCTTGACACCAAAACTCTCGACCGTCCGTGTTGATGTAATTGACAGTCGGTACATCGAGGTCACTGCCAACTCCAGCGTGACCTAAAGCCGTGCTTCGGCACTCTCAATGCGCCGCGAACGTGTATTGCCTTCTCTCGGTGTACATTTCCCAAAATCCCATGAAATGTCTGACGAGCCAGTCTTGTGTAAATACACGCCCAAGGCAAGCTAGTCCAGAGAATAGATCGCTAAGTTTCCCCGCTCTGATACAACCTTTACCATATATTGTCCCGTTGACAAGCCTATGTCCGCGCGCACATACGTAGCCGTCTCTCCAGAGTTCACAAAGATGTCCACATCATAACGACGATGAGTCGTCGAGTTAATGATCCACAGAGAGACTAGATGACACGTTACAGCCCCTTCATTCTTGAAGACGAAGCACGTCCCTCCTGCAACAGCCCTAACACCGAAGAAGTCTATGTCAATAGTAGTCTGGGGAGCATCGTTCCCCTCATCCCGCAGCTTCGCAAGCATGGTGCCGTCATCCAGCACGTAACTCCTCCACACATCTGTGAGATTCACAGAATAAGTATCCCACCCGCCCGTCGGCCTGTGTCCAGCAGTGACATTGAAACCACCGTCACTGTAGGCGCCTACTGTCCAGTTGTAAGCTTCAAAGAACCAGTTTTCGTTTAGGTCAGTAGCCATATACCTCAAGCGCATCTCCACGGTTGAAATGGAGTTCAACGGAAAAGCCGACAAATCCAGAACGAAGGTGCCATTCAGATCAAGTCTGTACAGAGGAGGGCGGGGTTCTTCTCGAAACGTCTCCCAGTCACCATCATCGGCGACTTGGGTGTCTGCGTAGGTGCCACCACCACGACTGCCCGTGTTCAGGCTATATTCACGCTGAGCGGTGAACCAAGGAGAATACGTAACGTTGACAGAACTGACGTCCACAAGCTTCACGTCTTCTTGCGCTTTCTCCCAGTCCAGTTGATTCATCTCATAATTCCACAGGAAGACGTCAGCCACGATGACGACCACTATCACAAGACCCAAGACAAACACGATTGCATTGCTGACGCCACGTTTGTCTTTCCAAATAGACCGCAATTCCCAAAGCCCCGATGAGAGAATCATGATCTTCTACACCCAGCCGCTCAAAAAGCATTATGAAGCAGAGATCAATATTCGAGCCAGCCTCTACGTATGAAAGAAAAATACCTGGAAGAAATTCACATATGCCCCAGGATCAAGCGAAGAAATATCCACAGGAAATCTCCAAAGAAGAGGGCTACAATCAAGCCTAGAGTTATGAAGATGAGCATGGGCAAGCCGGGAGTTATCCACACCTCTTCCGGAAGCCTTCCTGCTTTCACCGCCATCGAGATCCTCTCAACAATCGCCGTTCTTTCTTCATCCTTTGGGAAGGTGAGCAGCCTTCTCTCCGTCTGGCCTTCCTCAGTTAGGCGCACATCTTCAAGCGGATACGAATGACTACTCCTTTCCAACTCCATGAAGTTCACTTTGTAGCCGCACACCAACGTGAGTATCTTCCGTCCAAGCGAAACATGCTCAAACCCTTCGAAAAGGCCCTTTCTCGTCTTGGCTTTCCAAAGGTAGTTGCGAATAATAGAATAGAATATGCTCATCACAGCCAAGAGGACGCCATTGCTGAACACGGTAATCGGGAAAAGAGGAGAGACTGACCCGAATAGCGGTTGGAGAAGATCAGTCGGGTACAAAGGCAAAGCAAGAGCCAGACAGATCAGCGCTTTGGCGTCTGCCCCTCCGAAGGCTCCGGCATAGAAGAGAACCACCGATAAGACAGAGGTCAACGCGAATGACAAAATGTAGGTGCTCCACGACTGGGGGCCGAAGAGGTACAACTGCAATGTAGTCAATAGAAGAGCGAAAGGTGCCAGGACTATCCAAACAGTGTTGCTGACCTCTCGAGTCTTATAGTCACTCCAAGACGCGTAGACAAAGAAAGCGAGACACAGAGAGACCCGAAGACCTTCAAGCACATATAGCAATTCAGTCGCACACCAAGAGCTGTCACTGTATCCTTATCGTAGAGAACCAGTAGTTAAGAAATGCGAATCGCCAAGTCTGGATTGCAGGTGAAAAGACCGGCATGTTGGTTGGCCGTTACTGGGCTTTCTCTGGGTATTCGTAGGATTGCCCTGCTTCGGTAATGAACTTGTAGTAGTAGGTTGTTCCCGAGACCCATTCTGCATCTGTAATGACGCCCCCAGAAACACCCCATTCAATGGTAATTTCAATACTTGACTCCGTACTGACGACGCCCGTATTTGGAACCATAGTATACTCTGCCGTGGCCAGTTTGTCGGTAGCTGAAAAGGACGATTTCGACCAATAGATCGCCACGATCTTGGCATTGGCTGATCCTATGTTCCTCAAAGTAAATTCAGTCATGTTTCTCACCGAATCAATGCTGTAGTATCTCACGTTTTCCTTGACGAGAATTGCTCCAGCCTGATCGGCTTGCGTCATGGTAAACGTCATGACCCACGCATAGGTGACAATGACGGCGGCTACAGCGATGACTATCAAGAGGAGGGTCGCAAGAATCGGCGAGATCCCCTTCTTCGACCTGGACATCTTAGACAATTCCATCACTCCTATCGCTAAAATCGAAGACTACAATATTTAACTGATATGAACCCAGAGTATGTATCTAGATTTCGCGCGTGACCAAGCTTCTCGTCGAAGCGTTTAAGACCTGAAACAAGCAAGACTTTGTCGTGACCTGGTGGTTCTAATATGGAAATACTTGTCCTAGGTTATGGAAATGTCGGTTCGATCGTGGCGAAGGATTTGGCTGAAAGTATGCCGTCCGCCAATGTAGCCATCGCGGGTAGGCATGAGATCAAGGCCAAGGAAGTGGCAGCTACTATCAACAGAAAAAACGTTACAACGATTCGACTGGACGCTGATGCCTACGGTGAAATCGCCGATGCTATGAAAACGTTCGATCTGATTGTGGGTACGCTGCCTGGGGACTTGGGATACCGATCGATCCAAGCTGCAATTGATGCGAAGGTGGATATGGTCGATGTCTCTTACATGCCCGAGAATCCTCTCATTCTTGACGAGCGTGCCATCAAAGCTGGTGTAACCGTTGTACCTGATTGCGGAGTAGCCCCAGGATTAAGCAATCTGTTGGTCGGTCATGCCCTCAGCAAACTCGACCAAGTTGAGAGTATCCATATAATGGTTGGTGGCCTCCCGAAGGAGCCGGAGCCTCCATTAGGCTATTTACTAACTTGGTCTCCAACGGATCTCATAGACGAGTACACTCGAAAAGCGAAAATCATTCAGAAGGGTAGAGTGGTGGAAGTAGAACCCCTAACGGGCCTAGAGGAGATTGAATTCCCAGGCGTCGGCAAGCTCGAAGGGTTTTACACAGATGGACTTAGAACCCTGCTTTACACGATAAAAGATGTCGAGAACATGCGGGAGAAAACTCTCCGGTACCCTGGGCATGCTCACAGCATACACCTGCTGAAGACGCTTGGCTTTTTCAGCAAGGATCCAATACAGGTTGACAAAACGCGCTTGACACCACGCGACGTCACCATTGAGGTTTTGAAGAAGAAACTGCTAAGACCGGAGGCGGAGGACCTGTTAGCAATGAAAGTGGAAGTGAGTGGAACAGCGAAGCGTGGAAAGAAGCGCTATGTCTATCACCTTCTGGACCACTATGACCACGAAAACGCCATAACAGCCATGGCTAGAACCACTGCGTATCCGGCCTCAATAGTAAGCCAGTTGATCGCCAAAAACGTGGTGACGAAAAGAGGTCTAGTCCCTCTGGAGAATCTCGGCGCCAGAGATGACATTTTTGGCACGATTATGGCCGAACTAGAGAAGCGACACGTGAAGATTCTAGAAAGCGTTCAGTAGTGCATATCCGAGACTGCATGCATGCTTGGACACTAGACTTCATCCCCTTTTTCGTTCTATCCGACGTCGATCGCCATAGTAGTCGACTTCTTAGACGCTTGAGAAATTGCAGTAGGTCAAGTGTAACGCAATACGTGCGCGCGCATTCCATACAAGTGTAAGATGATATTGACAGTGGCCAAAAAGAAAAAAGAGGGGTTTAGGAAGGCGGCTACGGTGGTGTCTGTGCTGATTCTGTGCTCGTGGGTCTCATCGTGAAGAACGCAATGGCGATGAGGATGAAAGAGATCCAGATGAGCAAGAAACCAATGGCAATGATTGTCAGAAAGGCACCGATGAGGAAGATGAGCCCGGCCGTGCCAAAGAGACCCACTCCAGACTTGGTGGCAAGCATACTCAGTGACCTTCTATAGAACCAGGCTGCGACGATCACGAAGATGAAGAGAATGACGACAGTTATGACCACTGCCCCCAAAAGACCGAATATCGCCCCTGTCATGACTGCATCTGTCCACTCAGCCGGATTTGCCCAGTCTGTTATGCCTAGGTCAGCGAGGGCCATAAGCGCAGTTCCGATAAGAACACCTACGGAGACTACACCGCCGACGATGCCCGCGATGAATCCGTAGAGCGCGTTGTTGAAGATACCGCCTTCGTTGTAGTAATCGGCAAGGCCTTTCAGCGCTATCAACACAAGTATGAATCCGATGAGCGGCAGCAGCCCCGCGAATACATTGGCGTAGGTGATTAACGGGCCGATGAAAAGCAGTAGTGCGCCTATGCCGCCAAGATACTTGCTTGTTTGGAGATCCATGAGATGACTTCCGAGGAACGGTTTCTTCGATGTATATATAAAAGCCTTTGCATGCATATGCAGAACAAACAGAGTTCATGAAGTTTTGTTTCGATATACACCTATGCGCGCGCACAAGTTCCGGATATTACTGTATGATGAAAATGGAAAAGAGGAAGCAAGTCCGGACTTGGCACACACAAGCTTTATAGTTACTGTTTCCTCCGTTAGTAGACACGTAAGGTGGATTCATAATGCCTCACAAAGGAAGGAAGACTAGAAAGAAACGCGGTTCAAGGACTCATGGCTATGGACGAATCGGACAACACAGAGGAGGCGGACAGAGAGGAGGACACGGCAATGTAGGATATGACAAACACAAATGGACCTACACCGTGAAATACGACCCCGACCGTTTTGGAAAGAAAGGCTTCAAACCGCGTGTGGAAAAAGCAGTCACCACGATCAACGTGGGAGAACTGGACGAACAGATTGCCGTTCTCTTGGAGAAGAAACAAGCTGGAAAGACAAAGCAGGGAATTAGAGTCCATCTGGATCGACTCGGCTACAACAAATTACTTGGGAGAGGAAAAGTCACTCATCCCCTAATCATACAGGTGGACGCCTATTCGGAATCCGCAGCCAAGAAGATCGAAGAGGCTGGAGGCAAAATCCTCGAAAAAGAATGAGACATCAGTTCTGAGATGCAGGTGTCTCAATTTCTGTTACGGGTCTTTCTGAAGGGACAAGTCCCCATAGTTTCGATTGACAATCTCGAATATAAACGGCGGCGTCGACGTCTTCGCTTCTAAGTGTAGACCAAACAAGCCTTCTAGGAATCCACTCCAAACTTCGCATTTGTTGACGAAAGGTGTTCTTACTATAATGTATTTGTCGCGAAGGTAGAAGTCGCCAAAGCCTTGAACACGCAATCGCTTGAGTACGTCGGGCCAACGCTCTCGTTTGGTGGACTCCAGATCTAGACTGGCTTCCATTGACACTCGGGCAGCTTCTCCAATTCTCTGCCCCGCTTCTCGCCACTTCTCTTTCGGAATGTATTGGAGCATTGTGTCAATGAATTCGACATTCGTGAAAGCGACTCGGCTGATTCCGCAGTAATATTCCCCAGGGTATTTCCAATCGTAAATCATCATGCTACGGTAGACATCGAGCATCTTTGAGATGAGGGGCTTGATGCCCGGCTCCCTGCCTTGTTCGATCAGTGAATCAATGAAATTGCGCTCTTCTTCTTCGAGAATGATGGTGGTCCGTTTGACTGGCCTTTCTTTGGAAGACACGATGATTCTCCTGCGCTGCGCTCCTTCACTGATATGTCTTTGAACATATCTTATATGTTTTGTTTAATCTCACTCACTAAAAGCCAGAAGGGACAGCTCTGCTGTTACTCTTCCCTAATCGAATAAAAAGCAAGAACTGCACCTGCTGTGAAGGACGCCAGAGCCACGAGAAGCAGATATGGATGAGGGACACCCACCCTTTGCAGAACGTACAGCAAGTACGTAGGTCCGATAAACATGAGAAAAGCCGAGAGGAGCACCAGTGACGCCTTGAGAAGCTTCTCCTTCCCTTTCCAAACCTTGGCCATATCCTGAGCCTCGTTCACGGAGTGATTACGCGAGCGGTGCCTCTTAATGCTTTCTCCAAATCTGCTATTTCGTGGGCGCCGCTCCCTTCTCGGTTCCAAGTTTTTTCGTAAGGAACTCAAAGACCTTGCTCGCTGACTCTCGGTCTGCTTTCATGCCAGTTGTTGCACCCAGTAGGCAGACACCATCCCAGCCACGGCGCTTCGCAAGTCCGAGCAGTAAGCCCGTTGCGCCCATAATCCTGCCCTTGCCGTAAATTACGGCACCTTTGTCCATGAACTTGAGGGCTAGATCGTTGGAAGTTGCCGCTACATAGATCGCTCGTTCGGTGCCTGGCGTCGGTACTCCGCCAATTGTCACGATGAACCGGCTTCCATGTTTCTCGGCGAAATCGAGGATTTCATCGCACAGTTGGTAGTGCGCAGTCACATCTTCTAGAGATGGTTGGGCATCGCCAGTCAAGATAATGAAGTGCGGTGTCTCAGTTGAAGAAGAATAGAATTCATAGCGGGGCGGTCGGCAGACGCCTTTCTTGTCTACGATGACGTAATCTGGGAAATAGGGCGAATAGAGTTCGGCGAAGCGCTTCGCGTGACGAGATTTGATCAACATTCTGGCTGCGATCTTACCGATGTTGCCAAACCCGGGAAGCCCTTCCACAAAAACTGGAGTTTCTACCTTTGGGCTGAATAAGAAGCGAAACAAGGACGCGTCCATGGATCCACCTAACCTTTACCAAACTCAGTGCATTATAGGTCTTACGCACGGTTGTCCCTTAAAATATTTAAGCGGCTCTTGCTTCACATTCAAGATGGCGGGGACACCGTAGCGAGAGTACCCTCAGAGGACTCCTATACGGGTGGGGTAGCCAGGAGAACCCGCTGGGCTCATATGGGCTAATGGCTCTGAGAGACCCAGAGATAGCAGCTTAGGCTTTGGCTGCCTCTAGCGGTAGTTCAAATCTACTCCCCGCTACCAATTAAAGCTTGCAGAAGGAATATTTTGCAAAATTAGTTCAAAATTGACCTTTTTAGGAGCAGGCGCTTGCCACTGTCATCCCATGAGCAGAGAAGTGTTCGGGCTTTAGATTCAAGTCTTAAATGCGTAGGATATACGATGTAGAAAGGATAATCATGGCCAGAGCTTGTGAACAAAGTCATAGCAAGAAGGCGGCCGGTAGTGAGAAATCCGACGGCTCGTCGCTTAGAAATTTGCTCGCTTTGGGTCTTGTCAGCTTCTTCACTGATATGTCCAGCGAGATGGTCTTCAGCCTTCTTCCCACATTCCTCCTCGGTCTTCCTGGATCAAGCAAAGCAGTGTTAGGATTTATCGAAGGCACCGCTGAAGCTTTGAGCTACGCTTTGAGGGCAGTCTCAGGAATCTTCTCTGACAAGTTCAGAAGAAGGAAACTACTTGTCCTAGTTGGATATGCCATGTCAAACGTCATCAAGCCCCTTTTCGCAGTGGCGAGGATACCATTAGATGTTTTCATAATCCGGGTTTCTGACAGAGTTGGAAAGGCTGTTCGCACTTCTCCTCGTGACGCTCTTCTCAGCGAATCAGTTTCCGAGAAACGTCGAGGCACCGCTTTCGGCATACACAGAACTCTCGATCAAGCAGGTGCCGTCATAGGCCCTGTGACTGCTTCAGCAGTCATGCTCCTTCTAGGATTCACTGTCAGAGAAATCTTCTGGCTATCACTAATTCCTGGCACTGTAGCACTCCTCATAATCTTGTTCGTGGTCAAGGAACGAGTCGCTGCATCCGCCTATGATTTTCGCTTGTTCACAGGAATCAAGACAGTCTTGAAGGGAGATTTCTCACGGCTCCTCATAATTGTCAGCATATTCTCTCTAGGGGCCTTCAACTTCTCCTTTGTTCTTCTCAATGCGAAGGAGGCTGGAGTTGGAGATCCGCTTATTCCTTTGGTCTACGCAGTGGTCAACATAGCCCACACTGCCATCGCGATTCCAGCCGGCGTTTTGTCTGACAAATTTGGGAAAGAAAAGATTCTGGTTCTAGGTTATGGCATCTTCCTGTTTACTGCTATGCTTATCCTACTTCTCGCCGCAAATGGCTTTAATGCGTTTTTGGCCGCTGTTTTTTTCGGTACTTACTTCGGAATCGTTGAGACAATCCAGAGAGCCATAATCCCAGGATATGTCGAGAGTAGACTGATAGGAACGGCCTACGGACTTTATTATCTAGTTGTTGGTTCAGCTTTCTTCGTCTCAAACGCGGTAGTCGGGATGTTGTGGGAGTACTGGAGCGCCTCAGCGGCGGTTACGTATAGCGTCACAGTATCCTCTGTAGCAATCATAAGCATGCTAATTTTCCTAAGAAAGTAGCTCAAGCAAATAGACAGTCTGACAACATCATGATGACAAAGCCAGCTGTAAGCCCGAAGGTGGCTTCTCTCTCGAATCCCTTCCTGTGGCTTTCTGGAATCATTTCATCGCTTATCACGAAAAGCATGGCTCCGGCAGCAAAACGAGTCCCCACGGAAGAATCGGTTGAAAGATGGACACCAAAACGACACCCAGCAAACCCCCAACAGGTTCCACCAAGCCC
>JABAOF010001721.1_pt1 | contig 22351 bp, 18 predicted proteins | sample 7062171 | NCBI WGS metagenome assembly JABAOF01 (sample SAMN14538628, study PRJNA623070) | marine sediment metagenome | biome: marine biome [ENVO:00000428]; feature: marine pelagic biome [ENVO:01000023]; material: deep marine sediment [ENVO:00002113] | place: India: Gulf of Khambhat ...
GACGTGGTTCGCCGTCACCCAGTCGACGCCGCTGATCACCGTGGAGAGCGGCGCCGACCCGTTGCAGTTCAAGACGCGAACTGAGAACAGGTTCACGTTTTTCGCCACGCCATAAGTGGCGCCGCCGATCGTCCCGGACACGTGCGTCCCATGGCCGTGACAGTCCAAACCGTTGCCGCCCAGGGCGTCAAAGCCGACCGAAGCCCGGCCGCCGAACTCGTTGTGCGAAGTTCGGATGCCGGTGTCGAGCACGTAGACGTTTACGCCCGTGCCGTCAAAGTCGTAGTTGTATTTGGTATCTAGAGGCAGATCCCGCTGGTCGACTCGATCGAGACCCCAGGTCGCGTCGAGCTGGGGGCTGTCGACGATCGACACCTCCTGGTCGGCCTCCACGTAAGCCACAAACGGCAACGCCCGGATCGCCTCCAGTGCGCGTGGCGGGATCGTGGCGGCAAACCCGCGGAGCGCTGAACTGTACGTGTGGTGCAATGTGCCGCGGTGCTGCAGGGTGAGGTGTTGAGCCTTGCCACGCGGGTCGGGCGTCGTCGCTTCGAAGACGATGATGTAGCGGTTGGGAATCACCCGTGACCCGACGCCTTGCGAGAGCAGCGGGGCCAGCTCGGCGACGGGCTGATCGCCCGGCCCCGTCGTTTCCTCCGTACAGCCGACCAAAAGAAGACCCGCCAACCCAACCGCCACCGGTATTCTGGTTGCCATGCGCCTCATAGGTCCCTCCCGGCGATGGTTCTTGTAATCCGGGCAGGGAGGCTGAGCGCTGGGCGAAGTTGGCGGGTTCACTGCAGACAGGCGACGCCCGCCCAAGTCGCTCGCCGCCCCGGCCCGGGCGGTCAAGCATCGGCGCCGAATTCTTTCACAGGCTGACCGCGTCACTCGGTCGGCCGTCAAAGGTTTAAGGCCTCGAGATCGCCACGTTCCAGAGGTAGTCCACGTGCTGGTTGCAGATGCTGCTGAATTCTCGGATCGCAGCGGGCTGCTCGCTGGAGAGGTCGGCGATGATCAGGTCACGTGCGTTCAGAATTGCTTTGTGGTCCTGGCCGTCAAAAACGGCAAGGCGGCGAAGGTTTCCTCCCACATCATGCGCGAGCCAGCTCCAACCGTCGATGTGGCCCGCGGCCATGTGCCGATCGAACACAGGCGCGAACATTTCCCTCACCAGGCTGTCAGCGCGCGCTTCCCTCGTGAGGTCGCACTCGTAGTAGGTCGACAGCGAGGCGACCGGCCGATCCAGCCCTAGACTCGCCGGTTCCTCGGAACTCGCCAGCGATCGCCAGATATAGTCGTCGTGCGACGGACAGATCGAGGCCAGCTCCTGGGTAGCTGCGCCGTGATCCCGGTTCAGCCTCTCGATGATTCGATCCATCGCGTCGAGCAAGGCATCACGGCCCGGCGTTACCCAGTAGAGGAGGCGGCGCCAATCCCCGCCGGCTCGGTGAGCGAGCCAGCCCCAGGCGCTGATATCACCGGACTGCATGTAAAGATCGAAGACGGGCGCAAAGCTCCCCCGGACGATCTCGTCCGCGCGTCCTTCCTTCGACTGGTCGCAGCGGTAGTAGATCCCGTGGACCATCGGATCCGGTTCCTGAGCGCTGAGGGCCTGCGGAACGAGCAGCGCGCAGACGGCGGCGATCGCGGCTAGGCGCTTCATCTTGAATCTCCAGCTTGGGGCGACGAGGACAGAGGCCGGCCGACTCGAACGCCTGCATAGGCGCGGCCGGGCAAGGGTAGCGTGACCGCGTCAGGAACGTTCCTGCCCACGCGCGCGACGCGCAGTGGATGAGTCGGCGACTGTCCTGGCGAGTGGGCGTACACGAGGGACTCCCAGTTGTTGAGCTGATTCAAGCTAACGACTTGGCGCCGGGCGTGGCAACTACATCCCTCTGTTCCGCATTTTCGCCTTCGTCGCTTCGCAGGGGCGGACGGGGCCCCATGGCAAAGCGGTCTGGAACTGGCTTCCCGGGCCCGCGGATGGTAGAATCCGGGGTCCCCGCGCGGGTTCAGCCCAACCTTTGCGAGTCGCACTCCCGAGAACTGAACGGCAGGTCGATATGGCTACAGTTGAAGTCGGTAGCGGTTTCCTCCGGAAGCTGGGAATTCAGGACGTCAATCCCGGCGGCTTCGCCGGCGAGTGGGTGGGATCGGGCCCGGAGCAGGAGGTGATCACCCCGATCGATGGCTCACGAATCGCAACGGTTCAGCAGGTGACGGAGGCCGAATACGACCGAATCATCGATCGTGCCCACAAGGCCTTTTTGCATTGGCGGACGATCCCGGCGCCGAAGCGTGGAGAGGTCGTGCGGCAGCTGGGAAACCGGCTACGAGAGCTGAAGGGCGAGCTGGGTCAGCTCGTCACCCTGGAAATGGCCAAGATCTTCCCCGAGGGTGAGGGCGAGGTTCAGGAGATGATCGACATCTGCGACTTCGCCACCGGCCTCTCCCGCCAGCTCTACGGCCTCACCATGCAGTCGGAGCGGCCCGACCACCGCATGTTCGAGCAGTGGCATCCCCTCGGCGTGGTGGGGGTGATCAGCGCCTTCAACTTTCCCGTGGCCGTGTGGAGCTGGAATACAGCGATTGCGTCAGTCTGCGGTGACAGCGTGGTGTGGAAGCCCTCCAGCCAGACGCCCTTGACCGCCATCGCGTGCACCAAGGTCGCCGAGCAGATATGCAGAGAGTACGACGTGGACCCCGCGATCTTCTCGCTCGTGGTGGGGAAGGGCTCGACGGTGGGAGACCGCCTGCTGCACGACACGCGCATTCCCCTGGTATCGGCCACGGGGAGCTGCCAGATGGGGTACCGCGTGGGCGAGGTGGTGGGCAAGCGCCTGGGCCGCACGATCCTGGAGCTGGGCGGCAACAACGCCATCATCGTTACCCCGAGCGCCAACCTGGACATGGCGCTGCGAGCGACCCTGTTCGGCGCGGTCGGTACGGCGGGCCAGCGCTGCACCTCAACCAGGCGCATCATCGTACACGAGTCCATCAAAGAAGAATTCGTGCGACGCCTGGTCGGGGCGTACGAGGGGGTCCGGATCGGCAACCCGCTCGAGTCCGACACTCTGATGGGCCCGTTGGTCACCAAGGACGCGGTGCAGGACCTGCAGAACGCCATCAAGCGGGTGAAGCAAGAGGGCGGCGAGATCCTGTACGGCGGTGAGCCCCTGGAGGGGCCCGACTACCCCGGCGGCCACTACGTGAGGCCGTGCATCGCCGCTGCCAAGAATGAGTACGAGATAGTGCAGGAGGAGACGTTCGCGCCGATCCTCTACATCATCGGGTACGGCAACAAGAAGTCGTCACCCCGGGAGGCGGTGGGCGAGATCGAGGAGGCCGTGGAGCTGCACAACGGTGTGCCGCAGGGATTATCCTCGGCCATCTTCACCGACAGCGTGCGCGAGGCGGAGTACTTCCTGTCGCACCGCGGCTCGGACTGCGGCATCGCGAACGTGAACATCGGCACCAGCGGTGCCGAGATCGGCGGGGCGTTCGGCGGCGAGAAAGAGACCGGCGGCGGGCGCGAGTCGGGCTCCGACGCCTGGAAGGCCTACATGCGGCGGCAGACCAACACGGTCAACTGGAGCACCGAGCTGCCGCTGGCGCAGGGCATCAAGTTCGGCGACTGAGACCAAAGCGGGCAGTGAGGGGCGCGGCGCGGCGGCAGCCGAGCCGGGCTGCGTGGTGCCAGGCGCGACCTTGCCATCGCCGAGAGCTTCACCCTCGGGGACGGACGAACCTCTGGCCGCCCGGTTTGTCAAGCCGCCCGCTGACTGTCGGTCCAGTACGCTCTTGACGAACTGCGCCCTGGGAGACCCTTTCGCGTTATGCCTCAGCGGCTCTCTCCCACGCAGCTGCTCGCCGTGCTGCAGCCGTGGGCCGACGTGGCTGAACCGATTCACCGTCGCCTCGCGCACCTGGCCGAAGCGGAGCCGGGACAGGAGGTGGTCTGGGTGGGGTGCGGATCGGGGCGGTCGGTGTTCTGGTGGGCAGAGCGCTTCGGCACGCACATCGAGGGCGTGGACTCCGACCATGCCGCGGTCGACGCCGCCGAGAAGACCGCCAGGGCCGTCGGCCTGCAGCGGCTCGCCACGTTCCAGACGGCGGAGCCCGACGACCTGCCCCACGAAGACCAGGTGTTCGACGTCACGATCGTCAACGACCTCTATCTGGCCGGCACCGACGGTGGTGCGGTGCTCAAGGAGGCGGGCAGGGTGGCGCGCCCCATGGGCACAGTGATGGCCCTGGTGCCATCATGGCTCAGCACGCCGGATCCCGAGGACGCGCGCCAACTCGAGGCACTAGGGCTCAAGCCTCAGCTTCTCGTGGAATGGAAGAGCTTCTTCCGGCTGGGAGGTATCGTCGAGCTGAGTGTGGAGGATGCTGCGCAGGACGGCGGCTGGGTCGCGTACGGGTGGTTCGGGCTCGTCGTACGGGGGTGGCGCGCCGCGCGCTGGACCGGGGTGCGCGCCGTGTTGAGCCCCGAGTTCCGCACGCTGCGCACGCTCGCCCTGAAGCGCGTGCTCGGCCTCTCGATCATCAAGGGCACGCGCTGGCCGCACACATGATTCCCACGACCTGCTCGGTCGCGCTCCCCCTTCCCAGTTCCCAGCCGTACACCTACGCGATTCCCCAGGGCCTCGCCGATCGTGTCGGCCGTGGCGCCCGCGTCGTTGTGCCGGTGCGCAGCCGTGAGATGGTGGGGCTGGTGCTCGACGTGGGCGATGAGCCGTCGGCGGAGCTGAAGCCAGTCCTCCTCGCTCCCGACCCGCGCCCGCTGGTGTCGGACGCCCTCCTCGAGCTGGCGGAGTGGATGTCGCGGTATTACGCGGCGCCCATCGGGCTCGTGCTAAAGGTGATGCTGCCTGCGGCGCTGTGGGGCGCGTCGCGGCTGGTCGCCGAGCTGCGGGATGCAGGCGCGGCTCCCGGCGGCGCTAGCCGCGAGGTGATCCAGGCGCTCGAGCGCGCGGGAGGGCGGGCCACGGCGAAGTCCCTCGGGCGTCGGCTGAAGCGGCCGGTGTGGGGCGCGCTGCAGCGCCTCGCCCGGGCCGGTGCGGTGACGCTGGAGACCGAGCCGCCCGACCTGGGGCCGGCGGCGCGGACGGAGCGCGTGCTCAAGCTCGCCAGGTTCCTGCCCACCCTCCTCGAGCGCGAGCAGACCTTCGGCCGCGCGGCGCGACAACGGGCGGCGTACGAGGCGGTGGACGCGCTGGGAGGGGAGGCCACCGTGCGCCACCTGAAGGACGGGCTCGGGTTCTCGCCGGCAGTGCTCAAGGGCCTAGTGGAGCGCGGCGTGGCGCGGGTCGAGGAGCGGGAGCAGCTGCGTGACCCGTTTGCCGACCTCACCGCCGAGCCTCCTGCAGAGCCAACTCCCAAGCAGCGCGAGGCGATCGCGGCCGTGCGAGCGTTGGCCCCGGGGAATGCCCTTACCCTGTTCGGCGTGACCGGCAGCGGCAAGACCCTGGTGTACCTCGAAGCGTTGCGGCCCGACGTCGAGGCGGGCCGGGGTGTGATCGTGCTGGTTCCCGAGATCGCGCTCACGCCGCAGACCATCGCGCGGGTGCGCGGGGTGTTCGGTGACACGGTGGCCGTGCTGCACAGCGGCTTGTCCGACGGCGAGCGGGTGGACGCGTGGCGCGCGCTCGCCGCCGGACGGCGCCGCGTTGCGGTGGGTGCCCGGTCGGCAGTATTCGCACCGGTGCGGGACTTGGCCGCGGTGATCGTGGACGAGGAGCACGATCCCAGCTACAAGCAGGGAGAGCTCCCCCGATACCACGCGCGGGACGCGGCCCTCAGGCGCGTGCGCATCGAAGGAGCACGGGCGGTGCTCGGCAGCGCCACGCCCTCGCTCGAGACCTGGGCGGCGCGGGAGCGACGCCCCGTCGCAGCCTTGCCGGCCCGCGTGACGCAGCAGCCGCTGCCCCCGGTGCACCTGATCGACATGCGAACCGAGCCTCGGGTGCCGGAAGCGCGGGCGGTGCCCTGGTCGCGGGCGCTGGACGACGCCGTCGGCTCCGCCCTCGCGGGAGGCGACCAGGTGCTATTGCTGCTCAACCGGCGCGGCTTTGCCCACTTCCTGCAGTGTCACGGGTGCGGCCATGTGTGGGAGTGTTCCTCTTGCAGCATCTCGCTCACGGTGCACCGCACGCCCCCGCGCCTGCGCTGCCACTACTGTGACCACCAGGAGGCGATCCCCGACACGTGCCCCGAGTGCGGCGCGGCGGCGCACCGCGATCGCGGGGTGGGCACGCAGCTCCTGGAGCGCTGGCTTGCGGAGCGGTTCGCCGACGCGCGGCTGGCGCGCATGGACGCCGACACGACCTCGGGGAAGTGGTCGCACCAGCGGATCCTGGACGCGGTCGCGCAGCGGGAGGTGGACGTCCTCTTCGGGACACAAATGATCGCCAAGGGGCTCGACTTCCCCGGGGTCACGCTGGTGGGCGTGGTGGACGGCGACACCGGGCTGCACCTGCCCGACTTCCGCGCGGCGGAGCGCACCTTCCAGCTGCTCGCCCAGGTCGCCGGCCGCGCGGGAAGGGGCCCCCGGGGCGGGCGCGTGTTGGTCCAGACCCACACGCCGCAACACTACGCGATGACGGCTGCGGCGCGGCACGACTTCGAGGCGTTCGCGGAGCGGGAGCTTGCGATTCGTCAATCGCCGCCGTATCCGCCCCACGTGGGGCTGGTGAACGTGATCGTGAGCGGCGTGCAGGAGCAGGGCGTGGCGCGGGCGGCCGTGGAGGTGGCGCAGTGGTTGCGAGGACTCATCGGAGTCCGCGCCGAGGGGCGGGTGGAGGTGGTCGGGCCCGCGCCGGCGCCCCTCGCGCGCATCAAGGGCCGCTGGCGCTGGCACCTGGTGCTGCGGGCGGAAGACCGTGCATGGCTCGGGCGCATTGCGCATTTTGCAGCGCGTCGGGCACCGCACACGAGTCGCGGACCGATCCGTGTGGTGTTCGATCGGGACCCCCTCTCTCTGCTGTGAGCTCGATGCTGCGGTGTGGCGGCCGGCGCGCCGCCCCTATTGCATCAGCTTGAAAGCCCCGACACCCACCGGTATCTTGCCTCCGCTCACGCGGCCCTCGGGTGGATCGAGCCTGCACCCTAGATACCCAGGTTCCGGCCAACACCAGCTCATGGACGCAAGCGATGGCCCCTGACCCGCGGTCACCGACGACCCGGACACCGGTGCACGGCACGGGGTGGACGCGCATAGCGGAGGCGCTGGCCGAGACCATCACCCCGAGCGAAGTCGAGGAGATCTGGCTATTCGCGCCGGTGCGGAGCGAGGGTCGGGAATGGGGCACGGCTGTAGTCTCCTGTCGCGCCGATGACGACCGGCGGCGTATTTTCACGGCGAGCTACGTGCTCGTGACGCGCGGGCGGGACCGCGGGCAGGGCAGGGTGGTGGTCGAGGAGGTGGGACAGAGCCCAGAGACCGTGTTGCACGAGGTCATTGCCGGTGTGCAGGAGCGGGCGGGAGAGAGCGAGCCACCGGTACAGATCGCGCCGGAGGTCTGGTACCCGCCTGGGGAGGCAGCCGCCCCCGACGCTGAGGGGGAGGTCTAGCGGCACTTGAGCGGGGTGCCGGGCGTGAGGCCTCACGCCCACAATGGGGATCGTCTCATGGGGAGGATGCGGGACCGTGATTGATCCGCGCATGTTCGTGCCCGGCAAGGCCTTTCTCACGAAGGGCGTGGGCCGTCACAAGGAAAAGCTCACCAGCTTCGAGGAAGCGCTGCGCGAGGCGCACATCGCGCAGTACAACCTGGTTCGGGTCAGCTCCATCTGGCCGCCGCACTGCGAGCTCATCTCGCGGGAACAGGGGATCAAGGATCTGATCCCGGGGCAGGTCGTGTTTGCAGTGGTGGCCGAGGCATCCACCAACGAGCCCTCCCGCCTGGCCACGGCGGCCATCGGTCTGGCGATCCCCGCCGATCCCAATCACCACGGCTACATCTCCGAGCATCATGCGTTCGGGCAGCGCCGCGAGCCGGCAGGCGACTATGCGGAGGACCTCGCGGCGAGCATGCTGGCGACGGTGCTGGGCGTCCCATTCGATCCCGACCTGGCGTGGGACGAGCGCAAGGAGCAGTGGCGTCTCTCGGGCGAGATCGTCGATACGATGAACATCAGCTGCAGCGCCGAGGCCCAGGACGACGGGCGCTGGGCGACCGTCGTGAGCGCAGTGGTGTTCTGCGGGTGAACGAATTCCGCGATCGCGGCGGGGCGCCCGGCCTCCCCGCCGCGCTGGCCGATCTCCCCTGGGCCCCGGGGGAGTCCTACTTGGGGATGCCCGACGCGGGGCTGAGCTTCGACGAGTGCCCCGTGGTGATCCTCCCGGTTCCCTACGAGGCAACCGTCTCCTACATGGGCGGCACGCGCTACGGGCCGCGCCAGCTGCTGCACGCCTCCCGCTTCCTCGAGACCTACGATCACGAGTTGGACATGGAGCCCTACACGGTGGGGATCTACACGCTGCCGGAGCTGATGCTGCCGGCCACCGGACCCGAGGACGCGCTCAAGGAGCTGCGGCGGGCGATGGATGTCCTGCTGGAGGCCGGGAAGTTCGTGATCGTGGTGGGCGGGGAGCACAGCCTCTCCGGCGCGCCCATCCTGGCCCATGTCGATCGCATGGCGGACGAGCTCTCCGTGCTGCAGCTAGATGCCCACACCGATCTACGCAGCGAATACGAGGGCACGCCGTACTCGCACGCGTGTGTGATGCACCGGGTGCACCGCCGTGTTCGGCTGGTCCCGGTGGGGATCCGCTCGCTCACCACCGAGGAACGCGCCCTGGCGCGCGACAGGGAGATCCCGATCGTGTTCGGCCACGAGCTAGGGACCGACGGGTGGATCGAACGGGTGCTCGATGCGCTAGGGGACTCGGTCTACATCACCTTCGACGTGGACTACTTCGATCCATCGATCATGCCGGCCACCGGTACGCCGGAGCCGGGAGGCGGGCTCTGGTATCCCACCCTGGAGCTGCTGGAGCGGGTCTTCCGGGAGAAGCAGGTCGTGGGCTGTGACGTGGTGGAGCTGGCTCCCATCGCGGGACTGGTTCACCCCGAGGTGCTCGCCGCCAAGCTGGTCTACAAGCTCATCGCCTTCTACACCCTCCGTCAGAGCAGGGAACGGGCGGGCTAGCCCGTCTGTTCTGTGCAGTGAGCCATGGCAGCCGAGCCCGTAGGGATCTTCGTCGCGTTCGTCGCAGGGGTGTTGAGCTTCCTGTCCCCCTGCGTGCTGCCGTTGGTGCCGAGCTACGTCTCGTTCATCACGGGGCTCTCCCTGGACGAGCTCGGTGAGAAGCGGTGGCGCGCGTTCAGCCACGCCCTGGCCTTCGTCAGCGGCTTCACCGTGATCTTCCTTGCGCTCGGCGCGTCCGCGACGCAGTTGGGGCGGTTTCTCAACTACAACCAGGTGTGGCTCGAGCGGATCGGTGGGCTGCTGATCGTCTTCTTCGGGCTGTACCTACTGGGCGTCATCCGCTGGGGCGCGCTTGCCCGCGAGCGACGGGTCCACCTGCAGGACAAGCCGGTGGGCTACCTGGGCAGCTTCCTGGTGGGCATCGCGTTCGGCGCCGGGTGGACGCCCTGCATCGGCCCGATCTTAGGCTCCATCCTGATGTACACCGGCGCGCGCTCAAGTCTGGACGAGGGGCTCCTCCTCCTCTTAGCCTACTCGCTCGGCCTGGCCGTGCCGTTTCTGGTGGCCGCAGTTGCCGTCGAGAAGTTCATCGAGTGGTTCAAGAAGTTCCGGCAGTACATCCCACTCGTGACGAAGCTCTCCGGTGCGGTGCTGGTGTTCGTGGGTGTGCTGCTGATGAGCGGCTACTTCTCGCTGCTCGCGGCCTGGCTCCAGGGTCTCACGCCAGACTTCCTGAGGCAGCGGTTGTAAGGGGCGTGCTGAGCCTGCGGCCTGACGCAGCCGTCGTAGCAGCGGGTGTAACAGAAGGGCGGACCCGGCCGCTGATCCGCCCTCGTTGTCTCAGACGTCCTCGCCTGACCGCTACGCTGCGCTCTCCATGTCCGCCGTGTACGTGCCGTACCGCGCCGCGCCGTTGAGCTTGGCGCGCTTGTAGAAGGCCTGCTGTGCGGCGGGGACGTTGTCTGCCTTCCCTCTCCACGCGTCGAGGGCGGGAGCCTGCAGGGCTCGCCCGTAGGAGAAGCTCAGCTCCCAGGGATAGCTGCCCATGGCGTTCATGGCGCTGAGGTGCGCGGTCGCCTCTTCGGCGCTCTGGCCGCCGGACAGGAAGACGATCCCCGGCACCTCGTGCGGCACGCCCTTCTTCAGGGTGCGCACCGTCGCCTGCGCCACCTCCTCGACGTCGGCCTGTCGCGGGCAATCCTTGCCCGACAGCACCATGTTGGGCTTGAGCAGGGTGCCTTCGAGCTTCACCCTGTGGGCTCGCAGGTGGAAGTAGGCGCTCTCCAGCGTCACCTGCGTGACGTGCTCGCACTCCTCGATGGTGTGAGACCCGTCCATCAGGACCTCGGGCTCTACGATCGGTACCAGGCCGGCCTCTTGTGATAGGGCCGCGAAGCGCGCCAGCGCATGCGCGTTGGCGTCAATCAGGAATCGCGTGGGTATGCCGTCGCCGATGGCGATGACCGCCCGCCACTTGGTGAACCGGGCGCCCAGCTCGTAGTACTCCTTGCAGCGGTCCCGCAGTCCGTCGAGCCCCTCGGTGATCTTCTCCCCGGGGAAGTTCGCCAGCGCCTTGGCGCCCTTGTCCACCTTGATGCCGGGGATGCTGCCCCCCTGGCTCAGCACCTCCACGAACCGCCTGCCGTCCTGGGCGCTCTGCCGGATCGTCTCGTCGAACAGGATCACGCCGCTGATGAACTCACCGGCGCCCTTCGTGGTGAAGAGCATCTCGCGGTACGCCCGGCGGTTCTCCTCGGTGGACTCTACGTTGATCTTCTTGAACCGCTTCGCGATGGTGGGGAAGCTCTCGTCGGCGGCGAGAATCCCCTTGCCCTTCGCGACGATCGCTTGAGCGGTGGAAGCTAGCTCTTGGATGTTCATGGAATCCCTACCTCGTTGACCACTTCTCTTCGATGGATGGATGCCGGCGCACGGCCTCTCCCGCGGTGCCACCCGTCGTCCGCAGCGCGTGCGCGACGCGGTAAAATTACCCGAGTCCCGAGGCCCACGCCAGGCTCAATTGCACTGCGCCAGGAGCGAATCGGCGGGGGTGCCGCCGAGCACCCCCGCCGATGCACGCCCGCGAGCCGTGAGCGGATGACGGTCGGCTAGAACCCCGCCGATCCGCCACCCGAGCGCGGGTCGGCCACCGCCACCCAGCCGGTTTCGGTGCGGATGATCCCGGCCGCCTCGCCCCGGTACCCGCGCCGCTCGTTCATCTTGTGGCCCATCGCTTCCAGGCGCGCGATCACATCGGGCAGCAGGCCGCCATTCTCGTAGAAGATCTCGTCGGGCAGCGCCTGGTGGTGCACCCGCGGGGCCGAGATCGCCTCGGCCAGCGTCATCCCGTGGTCCACGACATTGGAGATCACCTGGCTCACCGTCGTGATGATGGTGGGACCGCCAGGCGTCCCGATCACCATCATCAGCTCGCCGTTCGGGTCGAGCACGATGGAAGGCGTCATGGCCGAGAGCATCCGCTTGCCGGGCTCGATGGCGTTGGCGTCGCCCTGGATGAGCCCGTACTGGTTGGGCTGGCCCGGCGCGCACGGTGAAGTCGTCCATCTCGTTGTTGAGCAGGAAGCCGCCACCGGTGACGGTGACCTTGCTGCCGTAGCCCGAGTTGATCGTGGTGGTCACGCTGACCGCGTTGCCCTCGGGGTCCACCACTGAGTAGTGCGTGGTGTGATCGCCCTCGCGCATGCCGGGTCGCAGGCTGGGGGTCGGCGTGGCGCGGTCTGGTTGAATGCCACGCCTCAGCTCCGCCGCGTATGACTTGGAGAGCAGCAGGTCGATGGGCATCTCCACGAATGCGGGGTCGCCGAGGTAGTGATTGCGATCCACGAACGCACGCTGCATCGCCTCGGCCAGGAGGTGCACCTGCTGGGCGCTCCCGTAGGGGGGGATCTCCTCGAAGCCTTCGAGGATGTTGAGGATCTCGCCCATGGTCACGCCACCCGAACTGGCCGGGGGCATAGAGTAAATGGTGTACCCGCGGTACTCGATCACGATCGGATCGCGCCAGATCGCGCGGTAGGCAGCCAGGTCTTCGTGCGAGATCAGGCCGCGGCCCCGCTCCATCTCCGCCACGATCAAGTCGGCGACGTATCCTTCGTAGAACGAGCGCGCCCCGCTGTCGGCGATCGCCTGGAGTGTGCGGGCGAGGTCGGACTGGCGCAGCAGGTGGCCCGGAGCCGGCACCGAGCCGTCGGGCATCAGGAACTGCTTGCGCGAGGCCGGAAACAGGCGCATCCGGTCTGCGGCGGACTCGATCGACCGCACGCGTCGCTCATCGAGCACGAACCCGTCGCGTGCAAGTCGGATCGCCGGCTCCATCAACTCCGCCAGGGAGAGACTCCCGAAGCGGGCTTGTGCCTCCGTGAGCCCGGCCACCGCGCCCGGCACCCCGGCGGCCAGATGCCCCACCCGGCTTCTGTCGGTGAGCTTGCCAAGGGAGTCGAGGTACATGTCGCGGGTCGCCCTGCCGGGGGCCTTCTCGCGGTAGTCGATGGTATACGCCTCGCCGTTGGCGAGCCGGATCACCATGAAGCCACCGCCTCCAATGTTCCCGGCCGAGGGGTGAAGCACGGCCAGGGCGAAGCCCACGGCCACTGCGGCGTCCACCGCGTTGCCGCCCTTGCGCATGATGATAGCGCCGACCTCGCTTGCCGCCGGATGGACCGACGAGACGGCTGCGTGGGCTGCCGGGACCGAGACGGCCTCGTCGAACAGCGGCCAGTCGGCCGGCACGTAGGGTGATGGGAGGTCCACCACCGGCCGCGCCGAGGCCACCGGCTCCGGCGCGGTGGCGCACGCGGTGATAAAGGAAACGGCAAGCCCCGCAAGCGTTGCCCGCCCAATGACCCGCACCCACGAGTAGCGTTGCCTCATCGTCGTCCTCGTCTGCGTTGACCCGAACCCTGACACAGTGGAGATTCCCCAAATCTATCATCCGGCCGGCTGCCTGCGATGTCCACGCCCGAGTTCCTCGATCCCCGCCTCACCGAGCGCCGCAACCCACGCACCGTGGGCATCGACGTCGCATCCTCGCTCGAGATAGTCGAGCTCATGAACGCCGAGGACCGCCGTGTTCCCGAGGCGGTGTACGCCTTGCGTCACGGGATCGCCCGGGTGACGGAGCTGGTGGTGGGGGCCTTCGAGCGGGGCGGGCGGCTGGTGTACGTCGGCGCCGGCACCAGCGGCCGCCTCGGCGTGCTGGACGCCACGGAGTGCCCACCCACGTTCGGAACGCCGCCGGAGATGGTCGTGGGCGTCATCGCCGGGGGGGCACCGGCCCTGACGCGCAGCCAGGAGGGGGCCGAGGACGATGCCGCGGCCGGGGCGCGGGCGATGGACGACCACGGTGTGTCGAGCTGCGACGTCGTGGTCGGCATCGCTGCCAGCGGCACCACCCCGTACGTGCACGCCGCGCTCGAGCGGGCCGCGGAGCTGGGAGCGAAGACCGTGTTGCTCACATGCACCGACCCGCCCCAGCCGCTCGTGGAAGGGTGTGACGAGGTGCTCGCCGTCCGGGTCGGCCCCGAGGTGCTCACGGGGTCCACCCGCCTGAAGGCGGGGACGGCTACCAAGCTGGTGCTGAACACGATCACCACCGCAGCGATGATCCGGCTCGGCAAGGCGTATGGCAATCTGATGGTGGATCTGATGGCGCTCTCCGCGAAGCTTGAGGACCGGGGCGAGCGGATCGTGATGGAGGCCTGCGGCGTGAGCCGCGCGGAGGCACGGCACGCCATTGAGGCGGCCGAGGGGAGTGTTAAGCTCGCCGTGGTGATGGCCCAGCGCGGCGTCGGTGCGGACGAGGCTCGCAGGCTGCTGGACGAGGCAGGCGGCGTCGTGCGGCGGGCCGCCGGCGATCCGCCGGAGGTCGTGGGGTGAGCGTGCTGGCGCTAGGCCTCATGTCCGGAACCTCACTCGACGGGGTCGACGCGGCCCTTGTCGAGATCGCCGGCCCGAGCGACCTGCGGTTGGTGGCGTTCCACACCTGCCCGTACTCCCTGGAGCGGCGCACGCTCATCGCGGAGGCGATCTCGAGCGGCACGACCCAGGAGCTGACCCTGCTGCATCGCGACCTCGGCGAGTGGTTTGCCGCCGCAGCGCTGGAGGTGCTCGACCACGCCCGTGTTGGGCCGCAGCAGTTGGCGTTCGTAGCATCGCACGGCCAGACGGTGTGGCACGAGCCGGGGCGGGCCACGCTGCAGCTCGGTTGTGCCGCGACCATCGCCGAACGCCTGGGCACGCGGGTGGTGAGCGACTTCCGCAGCCGGGACGTGGCGGCGGGAGGGCAGGGAGCGCCGCTCGTTCCGATCGCCGATGCCATGCTGTTCGGCCACCCGGAGCGCGGCCGTGCGCTCCTCAACCTCGGCGGCATGGCGAATGTCACCTGGGTGCCGCGGCGTGGCGCGATCGACGGGCTCGTTGCGTTCGACACCGGCCCCGGTGTGGCGGTGATGGATGCGGTGACCCGGCTGCTCGACCCGTCGGCGCGCTACGACGAGGAGGGCCGCCGGGCCGCCGCCGGCACCGCGGTACAGGGGGTTCTCGACGAGCTCCTGGCCGATCCCTTCTTCGCAGCCGCGCCGCCCAAGAGTACGGGCCGGGAGATGTTCGGCGACGCGTACGCCGCGGAGCTCATCCGACGCGCGCGCGCCGCGCGGCCCGCAGCGAGCCACGACGACTGCGTCGCCACCGCGCTGGAGCTCACCGCTCGCTCCGTCGCCGACGGATGTAGTCGCTGGCTGCCGCTCGAGCCCGGCCGGGACCTGCTCGTTTCGGGAGGTGGTGCACGCAATCCCAGCCTGATGGAGCGGCTGGGACAGCTGCTGGAGGGCTGGGCGGTGCGCCGCTTCGACGACCAGTTCTTCGACGGGGATGCTAAGGAGGCGGTGGCATTCGCCTACCTGGGGTGGCGGGCGCTGGAGGGTCTCCCGGGGAGTGTGCCCGGGGCGACCGGGGCGGACGGGCCGCGCGTGCTGGGTAGCGTTACCTGCTAAAGGAGTCGAGCAGCCGCAGGGCGGCGTCCGCCGGCACTCCGTAGACGATCCGTCCTGCCGAGCCGGCCTCCCCGCCGTAGACCACGGCCACCACCTCACCGCCCTGATCGAAGATGGGGCTGCCGCTCGCCCCCTGGGCGCCGTAGCCGTCCACCTGGATCAGGTCGCTCAGGACCTTGCTCACCGACCCGGCCCAGAAGCTGGTTCGCGCGTAGTCGCCGCTCATGGGGAGGTCGAGGCCCATGGGGAAGCCGATGAGCGCGAGTGGGTCGCCCTGTTCCAGCGTGTCGGGCCGCGCGTTCAGCCCGCGCACCGTGGGCACGCCGCCGCGAATGTCGACCTTCAGCAGCGCGAGGTCGACGTCCGGTGCCACCGCCAAGAGGCTCGCGCGCCAGGTCTGGTCGGAGTCGGCGAACCGCACGGCGATGCGGCCGGGCCGCCGGGTGCCTTCCACTCCCGCGACCACGTGGCGGTTGGTGACGAGAATCCCGTCGGAGCGGACGGCGAAGGCAGTCGCCGTGCGCACCTCGCCGCTGGCGAACTCGACCCACACCAGCGCCACTGCGTCCTGGTTGCGGCGCACGATGCTGCGATAGTCGACGCGGGCCGCGACTTGTTGGTAGTACAGCGCCTGGGTGGCATCGGCGAGCTGACGCCTCAGGGACTCGACGTCCTCGGAGCTGCCCGACTGCTGGGCGGTGGCGAGCCGCTGCTGCAGGACCTGGACGTCCTCGCGGGAGGCCTCGAGCGCGGTGGCGAGTCCCACGACCTGGCCCTGGAGCGCGCGCACCGCCTCGTCGGAGGCCTGCAGGATGCTGTCGGTGCGGGCCTGGAGCGCGGCCACCTCGCGCTCCCGTTCCTGCTCCTGACGCCAACTCTGATACACGAGGACCGCCGCCACGGCCACGAGCCCGAGGGCCAGGCCGAGGACCAGGCGCAGCTTGCGCGTCTGCCGCACGACCTCCACTCGGATCCGCTCGGTAGTGCTCAGCCGCCGCTCGCTGGTGGAGACCGCCGCCGCCACCGGTGACGGCTGTGGCCGTGTCGCCCGGGCCACCACGCCGTCGGGTGTGCTGTCGGGAACGAGGCGTACCTCGATGACCGGGCCTTCGGGCCCGAAGCGGACTTGATCGGTGTCGTCCAGCTTGGTGTCCCGCTTGACGGGGTGACCGTTGACCAGAGTGCCGTTGCGGCTCTCCAGGTCGCGCACGTACCAGCGGCCGGCCTGCTTGATCAGCGCCGCGTGTCGTGCGGATACGTCGAGGTCGTGCTGCGGGTCGAACATGAGGTCGGACGCGGGGTGCCGTCCGATCCCGATGTACGGCTTGGAGAAGACTTCGGTGTAGCCCGCCCGGGCGCCCGTGAGGATCTTGAGCTGGGCCTTCACCGTCCCTCGGCTAGAAGCCGCTGGCTGCTATGAGCAGGGAGGCGACCGTGATGGCGGCCGCTGCGGCGCCCGCGAGGATCATGCGGGTCTTGTTCTGTGGCGTGGGCGGTGGGCTCCCCTTGTATACCGGAACTGGCTCCGTGGTCGACTCGGGGTCGAGCAGCGGGTAGACCTGGTGGCCCACCGACTCGTCGTCATCGGGCTGAGCCAGGCCGTTGCCGTGGAAGCGGGCCACGACGACGGTGATGTTGTCGGGTCCGCCCCGCTCGTTGGCGAGCTCGATCAGCTCGGAGCAGACCTGCATCAGGTCCTTGTCCTTCCGCGAGACGCGCTCGGCGATCTCCTCGCGCGACACCTGGCCCGAGAGCCCGTCGGAGCAGAGCACTACGGCGTCGCCGCGCCGGAGCTGCTGGTTGGTGAGGTCTACGCGCACCTTCGCGTCGGGTCCCAGGGCCTGGAGGATGATGTTGCGGCGCTCGCTCTTCTCGGCCTCTTCTTCGCTGATCTCGCCGGCGTCCACCAGCCGCTGCATCAGGGACTGGTCCTTGGTGAGCTGGATGCCCTCGCCGCCGCGCACCAGATACGCCCGTGAGTCCCCCACCTGCGACAGATAGACGTGGTCGCCGAGCACGCCGGCCGCCGTCGTGGTGGTGCCCATGCCCCGCATCTCGGGGTGCTCTTTGGCGTAGGCGTGGATACGGGTGTTGGCCTCCTCGACCGCTTCCTTGAGCCGGTACGCGAACTGCTGCGGCGTGTTCTCCGTATCGTTGCACCACGAGCTCGCCAGGTGCTCGTAGATCGTCTCGGTCGCCATCTCGCTGGCGACCTCACCGGCCGCCGCGCCTCCCATGCCGTCGGCAACGACGAACAGCGTACCCTTCGGCCCGATCTCGTGGTCCCGCACCTCGGCGTGGAGCGAGGCGTTCTTCGACGACAGGTCGGCAACGAGGAACGTGTCCTCGTTGTGCTCGCGCGTTTGGCCGACGTCCGTCTTGCCGAAGACGGTGATGCGGATGTCGGAGCCCTTCGAGCCGAACAGTCTCACGGAGCGCAGCTCAGGAACAGGTTGCGATATCGGCGGAACGAGTCGTTGTCCGGGTCGAGCGCGATAGCGCGGTCGATCCAGCGGCACGCCTCCGCCGGCATATTATCGTTCTCGTCGTTGTACGATTCCGCAACTACCGACGCCGCGAGGGCCCGCAGCCCCCGAGGCAGCGTCGCGTCGTTGTAGAGCCCAACCGCCTCGAGCCGGGCGGCGTCCCGGGTGGAAACATCCAGTATTCGCCGGCCGATGTCGAGTGCCACGCGCTGGCGCACCGCCGCCGTGTCCACGCTCGGCGTCGCCGGCGGTGTGGTGGTCGTCGTCGGTGGCTCGCCCGCCGCCTGGCCCGGCTGCGCCTCGCCGCCGGCCGGCTGGCGCTCAATATCACCCTGGGTCACCGGCCGCGCTGTGTCCGCGCGCACGTCCACCGGTCCGCCGGCCGTTTCCTCGATCCCGACGGGTTGTTGCTCCTCGCTACCGCGTCCGAGCACCACGACCGCGCCCACGCCGATCACCGCCACCGCGGCGACCGAGGCGGCGATGGCCACTACGGGCTTCTTCTTCGCCGGGGCCCGCGGTGGTGCCGGTGCCGGGGCCGGTGTGTGCGGCGTCGTGGGCGGCGGCGGGCCACCCGGGACCCGGGTGGGGGCCAGCTGATCGGTGACGCCGGAGTCCATGACCTGGGTCGCGCCCTCGGTGTCCACCGAGAGCGGCACCCCCGCCGCGCGCACCGCCGCTACCGCGTCGCCGGCGAACAGCGCCGCGCTGGCATAGCGGTCGGCAGGCATCCGCTCGAGCGCGCGGTCCATGACACCCTGCAGCCGCGGCGGCCACTGCGCGTCGGGCGCGACCTCGGCTAGCTTGAGCGGCTCGTCGGTGAGCCGCTTGATCATCGTCTCCTGTGCGGTGTCGGCCTGGAAGGGCAGAGCGCCGGTGACGGTGCGGAAGAACACCAGTGCCAGGGAGTAGATGTCGCTCCGCCCGTCGAGCACGTCGCCCGAGAGCTGCTCCGGACTCATGTACTCGGGCGTTCCCACGACGAGTCCCGTCTTCGTTACCTTCTGGCCCTCCTCGCCGGTCATCGCCTTGGCGATCCCGAAGTCCACGACCTTGACCACGTCGGTTCCGTCGCGCCCTCTCCTGAGCATGATGTTGTCGGGCTTGAGGTCGCGGTGCACAATCCCCAGGTCGTGCGCGGCCTGCAGGGCATCGCCGGTCTGCCGCAGCACGTCGGCGGCTCGTTCCAGGGAGAGCGCGCCCTCGCGACTCAGCACGTCGCTCAGCGACTCCCCCTCGATGAACTCCATCGCCAGGTAGATCATCCCGTCCGGCGTCTCGCCGAAGTCGTAGATCTGGCAAACGTTGGGATGATTGATGCGCGCCGCGTTAGCCGCCTCGCGATTGAATCGGGCGATGGCCTCGGGGTCGCTGGCCATGGACTGCGCCATCACCTTGATGGCGCTCTTGCGGCGCATCTTCACGTGCTCGCCGAGGTAGACGGTCCCCATGCCGCCCTCGCCGAGCTTCTCCTCGATGTGGTAACGGTCGGCGATGACGCTGCCGATCAGATCGGCGGCGCCCGTGACATGCAGCGTGGTTCCGTCGTTGGGGCAGAACTTGGTGTCGTCAGGCCACTCGGCCCCACACACGCTGCACGTCTTCACGTCGCTTCTACCCGGAGCATCTTGTCGCCTACGAGGAAGCGGGTGCCGACCTTGAGGGGGACCTCACCGCGGACCGACACCGCCACACCGTTGCGGCTTCCTGCGTCCGCCACGACGAAATCGGCGTCCTCCGAGCGGATCTCGGCGTGGGAGCCGCTCATGGACGGGTCGTAGGGAAACGTGCAATCCCCCTGGTCACGCCCGATGCGGACGTTGCGTCCGGGGGAGAGGTGGATGACGTCCCGTGCGGAGCCATCGCTGCGCATCTGCGTGAGGCAGGCGATGTCGGCGCTCGGTACCAGGCTCCCCATGCGCCGCGTGGCATCCCTATCGGGCGGGTGCGGACCGGGGTAGCCGAGACGGCGGTACTCGAGCACCTGCGAGCCCACCAGCAGCCGGTCGCCATCCACTAGCCGGTGTGCCTCGTCGATGAACAGCCAGGTGCCGTTGCGGCTCCCGAGGTCGCGCGCCAGGAGCTCCTCACCGCGCGCGGTGAGCTTCACGTGGAGCGGCGACATGAAAACGTCCTCCGGGAACTCCAGTGCCGCGCCCTCACGCCCAATGGTGGTCTCGCCCGCCGGCAGGGGGAAGCGGTTGACTGCGCTGCCCGACTCGTCGAGCAGGACGAGGGCGTACTGCGAGGCGGGCCCCGCCGAGAGCCGCTCGGCAGACACCCGCTGCTGGGAGACACGACCGCTCAAGTCGAGGCCGCAGGCCGGGCAGTACTTCGTGCCCTCGCTCACCGGCGTACCGCAGCGGGTACACGACGGTCCAGTGGGCTTCTGGATGACTCGCTTGCCGCACTGGGGGCAAAAGGGCAGGCCCGCAACCACCTGCGCATTGCACGACGGACAGATCGTGCTGTCGGCGGAGCGGCGGGGCCCGGTCGCGTCCAGACCGGGGTTCGGCGGGGGTCCGGTCACGGGGAATGCTCCATGTGGGCCAGGTATCGATGAGGTTGTCGGCGGAGTGCCAATCTACACTTCGCCAGATAGGGGGTCAACCAAGTCAAATTGACGTAGTTCGTTGATACTGTGTAGGTTCCGCCACCATGCCACGCTCCGTCCGCGCCGCCGCACCATGGGTCCTTGGACTGCTCGGCGTGGCGTGCGCCGGCCGGTCGCCCACCGACGTCTGGCCGGTGGAGAGCCGCGAGCCACCCCCCGCTCCGGCGCCCACGGTCGGCCCCCTCGCCCTCAGTGTGGTGTACCCTCGCCCGCGGGAGCGGGTCGACGTGCGCGCCGGTGAGTGGTGGCTGGTTCCGGTGGACTCGACGTACTTGGTGCAGAGCCGTGACTCAACGTTCGTCTTCGGCACGACCGGCCGCGGCGACGCGAGCCTCACGGTGAACGGACAACCTGTCCCGGTCTATCCCACCGGCGGCTGGATCGCGTGGCTCCCCCTCCCGGATGACTCCCTGATAACGTTCGACGTGCGCGCGGTGGCCGGGGGCGACACGGCGCGACTCACGATGGTCGCTCCGCTCGCGCTACGGTTCCGGCCGCCGTCCGAGCGCGTGTGGATCGACACCACGTCGTTCTTCCCGAGGGGAGATCGCTGGGTGCTGCCGGGCGAGGTCCTGCGCCTGGCGGTGCGGGCGAGCCCCGGCGCCAGGCTGCGCCTCGTGCTGCCCGACTCCTCGGCGGTGTGGTTTCTCCCCGACCCACAGCCCGAGGAGCTGCCCTGGGGGGAGAGGGCCTTCGGCACCGTGTCGCCTGGCGCGCGGCCCGGGCGGGCGGATCGCTACGTGGCCAGGCACGTGGGTCTGCTCGGCCCCGACCCGGGTGACGTGCTGGCTCCCGACAGCGTCCCCTGCGCGGACGACTCGGCCTGGGCGTGGGTCGAGGCGGTGCGCGGGGTGGACACGGCGCGGGTCCGGTGGCCGCTGCGCCTGGGGATGGTGGATCCCCGTGCGCCGCCGGTGGTGGTCGTGAACGACGACACCGCCGGCACAGGAGCGACCGACAGCATTCTGGCCGGGCGACCCGCGCCGTGGGGCACCTACCACTGGTTCTTCCCCACGGGGACGGTCGCCGCGGTGAGCGGCCGCTGGAATGAACAGGTGCGCCTGCAGCTCTCCCGGGCGACCGAGGCGTGGGTGGACGCGCGCGACGTGCAGCCGCTCCCTCAGGGGTATCCCTCGCCGGTCGGCAGGGCCCGCTCGATGCGATTGGTGCCAGAGGAGGGCTCGGTCACGCTGCGGGTGCCGCTGCCCGGCCGCATCCCGTTCAGAGTGGATGAGACCGACGTCCAGGTCCGCCTCACGCTGTACGGCGTGGCGGCCGACATGGATTGGGTCCAGTACGGCGGTACCGATCCTTTCGTGCGGCGCATCGAGTTCGCCCAGCCCCAGTCGGACGTGACGGTGGTGACGGTCGCTCTGGCCGAGCCGGTGTGGGGCTACCGCTCGCGCTGGGTCGGCAACGATCTGGAGCTGGAGATCCGGCGGCCGCCGCGCATCGACCGGGGGAGCCCGCTCGAGGGAAGACGCATCGCGCTCGACCCCGGCCACCCGCCGGGCGGCGCGATCGGCCCGTCGTGGGTGCGCGAGCCCGACGTGATGCTGCAGGTGGCGCTGCGGGCGAAGGCGATGCTCGAGGCAAAGGGAGCGGAGGTCTCACTCACCCGAGAGACGGACCGGGCCCTGGGGCTCGCGGACCGGCCGCGGCGTGCCGAGGCGGCGAATGCCGAGGTGCTCGTATCGATCCACGCCAACGCGCTCCCCGACGGTGTGAACCCCTTCGTGAACAACGGAACGAGCGTGTACTACTTCCATCCGCGGAGTGTGCCCCTGGCGCGGGCGCTCGATCGGGCGCTGGTCTATCAACTCGGGTTCCGGGACCTCGGGATGGGACGCGGCGACCTGGCCCTGGCCCGCCCGACGTGGATGCCGGCGGCACTCACCGAGGGGCTGTTCCTCATGCTCCCGGACCAGGAGGCGGTGCTCGTCAGTCCCGAGGGACAGGAGCGCTACGCGCGGGGCATCGTGGACGGAATCGAGGCCTTCCTGAGGGAACGTGCCGAGCGTCAGCCATGAGGTGAGGTGGGCGGCGGCTGCCGCCGCGCTCCTCACACTGGCAGCGCCCGG
>JABAOF010009986.1_pt1 | contig 22348 bp, 24 predicted proteins | sample 7062171 | NCBI WGS metagenome assembly JABAOF01 (sample SAMN14538628, study PRJNA623070) | marine sediment metagenome | biome: marine biome [ENVO:00000428]; feature: marine pelagic biome [ENVO:01000023]; material: deep marine sediment [ENVO:00002113] | place: India: Gulf of Khambhat ...
TACTTGCCGACGTTTTCCTCGGCACAGTAACCGGTCTGATTCAATGGTGGCCGTCCTTGCTGATTATCAGAGCCTTGAATGGTGTGGCGACAGCTGCAGTGCGGCCTGTCGCAGAGGCTTCTTTGGTTGATCAGGTTCCCGAGGGACGAAGAGGCGAAGCATTGGGCTTCTTCCTGACGGCTACGCTGATCGGCTGGTTCTTGGGGCCAGTCTTTGGCGGGGCCATCCAGTATTGGTCAGAGACAAGTTTGGGGCTAGCGTTGAAGGACAGCTATCGGATCCCCTATTTTGTGGATTCCGGACTTTCTGTGGTCGCCATGGGTTTAGTGGCGTGGAAAGTTCGGGAGACAAGAGGAAGGGGCTCAAATCGAAAAGGAATAAACCCGAAGGAAGGAAACGAGGTCAAGCTGGTTGGTTGAGTCTTACGATCCGTCAGAGTCTTGTATGTAACAACATTGACCAATGGCTTCGCTGTGGGATTTATCGCTCCCGTCAGTGTTCTCTTTCTGGGCGCGATGTTCGAAGCGAACCCTTTTCAAATCGGAGTGATCTTGTCTGTTTCCGGATTTGTGGGCTTGTTGTGTAACCTCTTGGCGGGAAAATTAGCGGATATGTGGGGCAGGAAACCGGTCATCACTATTGGAAGTCTATCCTCTCGCCTCGCGTCCATCGGACTTCCCCTTGCCTCCAATCTGTGGCAGGCAACCGCAGTGATGGCGTTCCGCTCATTGGGTATCAACGTGAGCATGCCTGCTGGTCGGGCTTTGAGAGCGGATTTGACCCCTGCCAAGATCCGAGGAAAGCTATTCGGGCGGTTTTCCACCGCTTTCTACTCCGGTATGGTCGCTGGAGCCCTTTTGGGACCGTGGCTTTTTGATGCGTTTCAATCCACCGAATTCCATATCAACTGGTTGGGCGGTGTGAGCGTAAGAGGAATCGGACTCCCCTTCTTTGTAAGTGGAGCCATGGGATTGCTTGCTTTGGCTCTGCTACTCATCTTTGTGAAGGAGCCACCGAGAAAAACTCGCACAGGCTTCAACTCCTCGTCTCAGGAAACATAGAGGAGAAGTGGTAGAAGAGCTAGGAGGTGATGAAATGAGTGAAAGGAATTGGCGTCCTCCAGAGTGGATGTACCGAGATAGACGGCCCCTTGATGACGACGCTTACTTCGAAAACATGACGCGGGTCATTTTTCTCGCTGGATTGAGTTGGAAGATGATCGACAAGAAATGGCCCAGCTTCAGGAGAGCCTTTAAAGGCTTCTCTATAAGAAGAGTCGCCGACTTCAACGAAAAGAGTCTCCAACAGCTAGTTGGTGATCCTAGCATAGTGCGAAATCGAGCTAAGATCGTGGCGACCATAGAGAATGCAAAGCGATTTCAGAACATAATTAAGGAACACGGGTCCTTCCAGCATTACTTGGACAGCCTAGACAAATCCAACAATTACGCCTTCGCGATCGACGAGCTGGGTAAAAGATTCAGCAGAATAGGTCCATCCTCCGCACGAATCTTCTTGTACAGCGTCGGCGAAACCATCAGACGGCCTATGGAGTAGATTGCAGCTTAGCTTTCTAGCCGCCTATAAAGGGCTTTCACCAGAAATCGAAAACCCTTTTAGACAAATCCGAGAACCAAAGGGACGATATACTATCAAAGGAGGCGGGGCTAGGATGATCAAAACCGTTTGGGGTGTAACATTCTACGTTTCAGATCTGGAAAGAGCGAAGAAATTGTACAAGGAAACCCTAGGCTTGGGAAAGAAATATGAGTACCCCAGTTATGTCGCCTTCGAATGTGGTGGAGTTGAAATCGGGTTGATGCCTAGACTCAAGAAGGGGCAAAAGGTGAGCGCATTATCCCCTCCCATTGGGTTCCTTGTCGATGATGCGCAAAAGGCCTGCGACAAACTCAAAAGAAAGGGCGTGGAGTTCGTCAAAGACTTGCACGAGGAGCAATGGGGGCAGACAGGCAACCTTCACCGATCCTGACGGCAACACCCTTAAGATAGTGCAAGTAAACTGGGAGAAATACTTCGCTGTGTCCGCAGAGGGCGCGAAGAAGAAGTAATAGACCAACCACTCGGGCAGGATTGAGAACACGTTCTTCACGAAACGCGTTCCTAAGTGCCTTTCAACTGGATATTGCGCTATTCTGTCTCAAGTTTGTAGAGGACTCGGAGGCCCTTCAAAGTTTCATGAACAGAATTCGCCATTTGAAATATGTCCTCAAGCTCAACTTTCCTGCCCCAATCGTAGACATGGTCATGGTGTCCTCTTAGCGGCTCAAAGCCTAGAGACCGAAGCCTCTTGACGACTTCGAGTGGTCCTGCTCCTTCACTGTCAAGCCAAATAGTCAGATAGGTTTTCACGGGAACCACACTTCCAAGCTTGCTTATAGGGCTATGAGCTAGACATTAATCTTTCTGGTGTCTACGTGCTTTCCGATTCGAAAGCTCGTAGTCTTCAGATTGAGACTAGGCAGTCATGCGCGCGTGAGTTGGCATCTTCTGACGACGAATCACGATGTTACCAGTACGTAAATACATCAGGCAGATTGCTTTCTCGATGAGCCTTGATGCCATAAGCTTTTAACTAGTTTTCCACAAAATCTATTTCATGCGAAAAGAATTACCTCAACTATTATTGCGAGAGCTACTAAGAAATTCCAAGCGAAGCGACAGGGAGCTTGCCAAAGTTTTGGGGGTTTCCCAGCCGACAGTTACCAGAGCACGTCACAAACTCGAAAAGAGCAGGGCGATCCAAGACTACACGATCGTCCCAGATTTCAAAAGGATGGGGTTCGAAATTTTAGTGCTAACCTTTGTGAAAATGCGTCCTGAAATCCGAACACCAGAGATGATGCAGGACACCATGAAATATGCGGCGGAGTTTCCCAACGTAGTGTTTGTCTCTTCGGGGCAGGGTCTAGGAATGACTTGTGTGATTATCTCTCTTCACAAGAACTACACGGAATACCACACCCAATTGACCAAGCTGAGAATCGACTTCAAAGATCTTGTTGAAGACATCCAGAGTTTCCTCGTCAGTCTTGAAACGGGAGAGTTCAAGAGATTCTCCCTGACATATCTGAAAGAGATTCCTCTCTGAAGCAAACAAAGGCGATCCTACACTACAACGCTGGAACCTGCCCCCTACTCACCGAATACATGCACACCCTATCATTCGGTGTCACCTGTAGTCATGCTCCCTCCTGAAGGATCCATAGCACTGATGCTCGTCAAAGCCATTTCCGTCAGACCAGGGCAATGTTGATCGCGCCTGTGCGCGTGATACCACCAGAACTAGACACGAAACAAATAGCGTTAGACCAGTTGAGTTCCTGGGAACCTCTAGCCGGCTTTTTGCACGCAATTTGCCGCGATGAGGAAAAGTAGAATGCAAAAGAACGGGGTGCTTTTAATTTTAGTCGGCTCTCTCCCCTTTGGTGGTCTACGTCAAATCTCAACCTATAAATGATTTATGACATTTCCATCATCAAGGGTGAGACTGTTGCCTCAATTGGTGATATGTCAAAGCTGCAGTTTCGTTCTTTACCAAGGCGCGGATCTGAAACCTCCCTATGAGATCGTTGAAGGTCATGAAGGTAGATGCCCGAAATGTGGCAAGAAGCTGTCTTCTATCCCTGAAAACATTGAAATCAGAGTTGTTGATGCACCAAATGCAGCGAGCGTGTACACGCATGGAAACTAATGTTTGTCTGGGGTCCGTCAACGTCTATCATAGTGAAAGAATTCTTCGTAATATAACTCCTTAATAGTCAGAGGGGTTCCTTATTATCTTCGCACCGGAGACCGGCGTCGATGTTGATCCAGGAAGTCATCCTTGAGAATTTCATGTCCTACGAATATGCCAGAATACCATTTACGCGGGCGTAAACATCGTCTGCGGACCTAATGGAGCAGGCAAATCATCCATGCTTCTCGGAATCTCAGTGGCGCTGGGCCAATCCTACACGGAACGATCAAGAAAGCTGAGTGATCTAATACGATGGGGAACGGATCAAGCTCGTGTCACACTTGTTTTGGACAACTCACCAAGGAGTGGACGTAGACCAGTCCCACGGATCAATAAGGACTACATCTACCTAACAAGAGTTCTAAGACGGGACGGAAACTACTGGTTCGAACTCGAAAACAAAGCAGCAACGAAAATTCGAGTCACACGACTTCTCTCAAAGCTTGGGGTAGACCCGGATAACATGCTCATCATCATGCATCAGAACATGGTCGAGCAATTTACTGTCCTTCCACCTGAAGAAAAATTGAGAATGGTAGAAGCAGCTGTAGGACTGGAATCCTACCGGGAAGACGTTCTCATGGCGCAGCGCAAACTAAGTCGCATCCTGAGCCAAGAGGAATCTGTCAGCAAGCTTCTGGAATCTGCTGAGCAGACTCTAGCATACTGGCGAGAGCAGTACGACCGCTTTCAAGAGAAAAAACAGCTGAGAATAAAACGTCAATTCCTCGAGCGAGAACTAGCTTGGGCTGAAGCCACGAAAGTGGAGAAGAGCCTGAGCGAAGTGAAGAAGCGCATCAGAGAGAAACAAAACAGAATACAAGAAATCGGGGATCAAATAGAGACAACTAGCGCTGAGTTGAACAAATTTCAGATGGAAATTGAGCGATCAAGAACCGAAAGGAAGAAACTCCTCGAAGACAGAATTGCCCACGAACGAGAGAAAGCGAGATACGAGTCGCGCCTCTCCACGGTTGGCCAAACCATAGAAGAAATGCGGTCGTGGGCCGAGGCCTCTCAAAAAGAAATTATCGGATTCTATGAAAGACTGAAATCAGTTGGAATGGGCAATCAAAAGGGCCATAACCCAAAGGCCCCTGGAGCCACACTGACAAGAGTCAAAGGTGCCTGCGAAGATTTTGGCAAGACATGGGTCCAGCGATTCGCACTCAAGACGGAAGACCTGGAAAGATCCATCAAAGACTCTAAACAGAATCTTCAGAATGTGCAAGCTCAAATCACAGGCCTTCGAGAGAAGGCTGATCACCTAGACTCTGAGATAGGCGGAATGAATGGCGCTATCGTAGACCGCAAGATTAGCCAGGCCTTGATGGACTACAAGAAAGAGGAATTGGCAAAGGCAGTAGCGAAACTTGACAAGGAGCTACAGATGGCGGTGAGTAATCTCGATGAGGCTGTTAAGAGAGCAAGGGCGACTGGACCTCAACTCGTGCCCATGAAGAGCACGGCCGAGATCCTAGATGAAATCCGAGTAACTGATGGTCATCTCGCGGCCCTCGCCGACGTATCAGAAGATATCGAACACATGTACGAGAAATATTCTCAATTGTATCTGGAACTCAAAGAGAAAGCTCACCAAGTAGCTGAGAACAGAGATAAAGCTTTGGAAGAAGTAGAAACACGAATGGACGCATGGAAAAAAGTCATCAAGAACCTCCTAGAGCACGTCAATCTACAATACCAACGGCTTCTCTGGAATGCTCAAGCGGTCGGGGATGTCCAGTTGGTCAATGGGCGCGACATCGAAGCCGCGGGTTTGGGGATTTTTGTAGGCTTCAAAGGGGGGAAACCTGTATCCTTGAACGCCTATACGCAGAGCGGGGGAGAAAGAACCACCGCGACCATGGCGTTCCTATTCGCGCTGCAGCAACACGTGCAATCGCCGTTCAGAGCTGTTGATGAGTACGATATCCACATGGATCCTAAGAATCGCGAGATGATTGCCGACATTCTCGTCTCTTCGGTTAGGGGGACAGGCACCCAGTATTTGGCAATCACACCAAGTCAGATAACCTTCTCCGAAAGCGATGTTCACATTGTTACAGTGCAGAACATTGAAGGGACATCAACTGTCAGCGAGGTCACGTAAGTGGCTTCGAAAAAGCAGAGGAAAAAATTTGGCAGCGAGCACCTCATGCGCATAATCGACCTATGTGAATCTGTTGAAGAGAGAGGTCTTGACCCGTTCTTGGTGGAAGTCGACGATATATTGGCCGTGGTGCGCGAGTATTTCCCTGATTGGGAGTTGCCAGAGGAGCTCTGTTTGGACGCTGAAGCCGTCCACAAGCTTGCCTCCGTCATCAAACTCCAAAGTGATTGGATAAAACGTAGATCAACCTCGCTGTACACAGATCCTTTTCTTCTCGAGGAGAAGATACGAAAACTGGGTAGAGAAAAACTTGGTACAGTATTCCTCAAATGCTGGCATCCAATCGTCGAACTAGAGCAGATATCCTCCCACAGCCTAGCTGAAGCGATCAAGTATTGGCAGGAACTCCTCCCGCTCGGGGACAGATGGGCGGATTTCTCCTCCCGAGAGCTCGCGATCGGAGCTACAACTCGTGAGGAGCTGATTGGACAAAGGATAATTGTTGGTAAAGCCTTCTCAGAGGATCTACATGCACTCTGGGAAGAATTGAAACATAAGGTTGCCGAAGAAGGCAAGATTCGCTACTGGAAGTTTGTGGAGGCGGACACCTATGCTGAGACTATAAGGCGGGCGTTCATTACCAGTTTCCTCGTGACCTACGGATACGCGAACCTAGAGGTGCATCGGCTGGAGGAGGAGATGTATCTAAAACCATTCGACGAGCCAGTGCCCTTTCTAGAGAAGAGACAAGTTACTTCACTTCCAGTCTCCATAAGCTTTGACGAATGGAAGAAATGGAGGGAGGCTAATCAAGGGTGAAGAGAAAAGCGTACTATACGAGAAAAGTTAAGCAGGCGACCCACCTCCTCTTTTACAAGCACCATCGAAAGCCGGGGGTGAAAGGATGGGAGCTGAAGAAGAAGCTGGGTTCTGATTATCCCAAGGTGCTCGACATTCTGGACGGCTATCTAAAAAACCTGGATCTGCAAGTGAAGACGGTCTTTGAAGAGGAGACACCCGTCGAGAAGCCAACCCGCAAGCAGCTGGATAGGGCGCGGTTCTTCATAACCCTGAGAGGCGACGTGGCTCCAAAAGAAGCGAAGATGATGGGCTGGCGTATCGATGACATCGCTGGCCTCGCTATAGCCATATCCTACATTCTAGCGAAGAAGGGTCAAGCTCCGAGAGACGAAGTGGAAGATCTTCTGCGAAACAAGCTGCCAGGTTGGAGAGTTGACGTGAACATGAATCGCTACATTAGATCTGGATACCTAGCAGAGGGCGAAAACAAGAAGCTCTACCTCGACTGGCGGACAAGAGCCGAAGTGGATCAGACGACGTTGATTGATCTCCTTCTTGGAGCCGAGGAACAGTAACGGAATCAGGCAGAACCGGAATCCCAAAGCGTCTACTATCTTCGTATTCTGCGATAGATTGCAGCCACAACCACTATGATTATCACGCCAAATAGAATCAGGAAAGGACTGTTCAGCAGGGCCTCCTCAAGTGAATATGGGACGTCAAAGATTATGGTGTCTCCGTCGGCGTGGACATTCGTGGCCTTCTCGGGCAGTACGAAGTAGAATGAAGGGTCAATCTGACTAAGGGCCATGGAAGTGTAGTTGTAGGCAGGATGCTTCTTACCGTTTAGGGTGTAGTTGATTCGATTCCAAGATGAAACTGGCGTCGCGAAGATCTTCGCGAAATCTACGGAGAGATCGAGAGTGAGATTTACGCGAAACTCTCTCCAGTCTGTTCTCATATAATATCTCTTGGTCATACGCATTGCGTTCATTGTTGAGTTTAGCACGTCTGAGCCCACTAGATAAAATTCAATATGTATCGATTCAGTTGAGTCGCTGAAGATCTCTTGGGCAGGGTCATAATCGCACCGTGCATTTGCCAAGTTTTTCTGCTCGAAGATTTGATTAATTGACTCTGGGATGGTTGAAACGCCAAGCATGCTCGCGTTCGCAATCTCAGTGTAGATTTCGGGATCAATGCTCTCCATATCAAAGATGACGTGAACGGTTTGGTTTATGATTGCTTGAATCTGCATTGAAGCCTGAACGGACACGATCGTAGTAGCGAACAGAATGAGCAAGACATGTGAGATAGTCAGCTTCTTCATTGCACTTTTCTCCAATCTTTGAGTTTCTAATGGCTGTCTTGACGTAGCACTAAATCTTGGATTCTCACTTATAACTTTCGGGAACTCTCATATTCCATTCGCGATTTTTCGAAATGCCACTAAAAGATTGCGCGCGTTCTTTTCGACGAATTTTCGCAGAATAGGTTCGGAAGATTCTTCTCAATTCTCTGATCGGATCGGTGTTCTCATCGACTCTGATGTCAACGAAAGGCTGCTTCGCCGTCTGTTCTTCACTTGTCACCAGCAGTGCCGCAGAGACCTTTCCCCGCCGGTCCCCTCCCGCCTTTTGTCCAGCCTCCAAGGCTTCAATCAATCTCTCCGGCAAGGCTTCTCCTACAGACCTTTCAAATGTCTTTGCCATGGCTTTGATCACGTTTCCTCCTTTGAGCATGTTTCCAGCGACAACATAGTTATCCCCAATCAAATGTCCTCTCCAAGCCTTTGTCTCCCTCCCAGTAAAGGCTGCGGTCCTTCCATTTCTGTCGATAATTATGACCTGGCGTGTTTCTCTGTCGGGATCCTTTTTCAGCATGTCCTCTAGAGCCTTCTCCGGCGCGAACCCTCTCCTCAGGAGTGTCAGCCCCATTGTTCCGTAGGCAACGTTTGTGTTGGCTTGAGTTGCGATGACGCCGACTTCTGCTTCTATATGCGGAACTCGGTCGCCTACAGCAGGTCGCGCGGTGGAGACACATACGCCCAGAGATCTGGTCTTCGAACACTTGGCCACCACGGAAAAAGTTGCGTGGTACATCTTCATCTGGGGGCTCCTCTTGCTCCGTATCTCCTCATTAAAACCTTAAAAGAATGCTTATCACGTTGAGGACAACGCCAATCGTGTACCCCTTTTTTTCCTCCATAAATGCGCGCGCACCAGCTCATGCATGTACGATGTACTCTCATTTGGTCTCAGGTGTCTGGGACTTACATTGCGAAATGTTAAGTATCTGTCCTCGATATCGATNNAAAAATGAAGGCAGCCTTGCTCGTAATAGATGTGCAGAACAGGTTTTTCAGTTTGAATCAGGCATGTTCGGATTCACTGAAGTCAGCTGTTGAGTACATAAACGCAGCGATAGGCCTCTTCAGAGAAAGGAATCTACCCGTCGTTGTCATTCAGCATAAGAGTGAAGAGGAAGGTCTTGAACCGAATACGTCAGGTTTTGAGGTTCACGAAAGTGTTAAGCTTGAGCCGACAGATATTCGCATCGTGAAGACCTATGGAAACTCTTTCACAAAGACGGGGCTTGCCGAGAAATTGCGAGCGCTTCAGGTTGACACGATTATTATGACCGGGTTTTGTGCAGAGTATTGTGTCTTGTCTACATACAGAGGCGCGAAAGACTTCGACTTGACGCCCATAATACTGAAGGGTTCCCTCGCGTCTGACAATGCAGAGCACATCAGGTTTGTGGAAGAGATTTCTGAGGTAATTTCGTACGGCGCCTTGAAGACACTGCTTTGATTCTGTCTCGTGTGCAAGCAGAGTTTGACACAACTAGACAGGTGACGTACACCTGCGTCGGCATGCATACATGAGGGTGTGACAGTATGATTGAGTGGCCTCTCGTGAATTACTGATCGGCTAGATTTTAAGGTCGTCTCTAGTTGGCGTTCCTCTGATCATCTTTCCCTCAAAGGTTACCGTTGGAGCTCTGATTCCTTTGAAGAAGAGCTTCATCCTGCTCAAGAAGCTGAGATTCTCAATGTCAACGATCTCATACTCCAAATTGCTCTCTTCACAGATTTCGACTGTCGTATCCATGATCCTTTTTTGGCCTTCTGGCAGAAAACAACTGTAATCAGGTGAGTGCGTTAGCTGTTGAGAGATTGCTTTCTCTCTATGGGTCGGCCCACAGTGAGAACAGATTTTGTCTATATCTAACTGACTAGCGACAGCTTTGAAACTGCTGACATAAATCTTGACTTTACGTTTCAAATGAGATGCTTCCAAAACCGTTCCTTTACTGCCTGTTCACACGTACGTAAGAAATATGGCTAGAAACCATTTAAAGTTATCAACTATTGTAAAGTGGTTTGCTCCACGTATGTTGGTGTTGCCGATTCAGTCATGGGCATGCATGCGTGTGTTCATGCTTGTCGGCGTAGGACCCGTGTTCGCGAAGGGGACCGGGTTCTCACCATCAACCGGGCATCGGATAAGGCAGTGATTGTTTCGGAGACAGCACTAGCCGAGGCTTCGGTGTCCCAACTCGCGGAGATCGTGGTGCAGATCGCGGATGGCGCCTTCTTTCTGTTAGCCTGTGGAGGCGGGTTAGACTCACGAAATCTCTTCACAGAAGCGCTGATCGCGGAAGTGAAGAGTGCGCGTGCAAATGATAGAACTCGGGATAATTCCTTGACTGTAGAATCTGCTCCTATGTTGAAATCAGGTATGATATGCGCAACTGCAGACCGAGCTTTAGCAGTGTCATGGCACGCCGCAAGACAGAATCAGAAGCAGACACTTGCTTGTCAAGGCAATCCGCGATGCATGCATTACAGGGGTCCTAGTTTCTGCTCGAAGATCTCTCGTAGTTTAGACATCGGAAGGTAGCCGTTGGCGGTGATGACGTCGTGGAAGAACTTGGCCGTGTATTTCTTGTCCATCTTGGCTTTGACTTGGTCCCGCAATGCGAGAATGAGGTGCTTGCCAAGAAGATACGAGAGCGGGTAGCCTGGGCTTTGCGTGTACCATCGGACCTCAGCAACAGCGCCATCCTTTGGCATCCCTGTCTCCTCGACCAACATGTTCACAGCTTCGTCGAAGCTCATTTCGCCACAAGAGAGTTTGACATCAACGATGATTCGTACAGCGCGTGTGATCATGGCGTTCACCTGCATGAACTTTGATTTCGGCGCTCCTTGGAAGCCGCGTTCCATCATCATCTCTTCGCAGTAGTGCGCCCACCCTTCTGCGGTTTCGGTTCCTACGGCGATGTTCCGTATGAAGGAGCCGAAGCGGTTCGACCTCGAGGCCTGCAAGAAGTGTCCCGGATACGCTTCGTGCACGGCAGTATTCGGAATGCTGGCGAAGTTGGCGTGCTTCCCCATGTCGTCGATGTTTTTGGGCCGCGTGACGATGTAGATGCCTTCTTGAGTCTTTTCGTACTTTCCAGGCAGGACGAGCGCTGCAAAGGGAATGATGGGAGCCATGAATGCTGGTGTCTCTTGGATGTGCAGCTTCTCTTCTGCAGGAATCGTGGCAATATCATGTTCCAATACGAATTTCTTGGCGCGCTCCATCTCCGTGCGTGTGAACGCTAGGGTTTCGTCGAAGGTTTTCGGAGCGTCCGATTGGATCTCTTTCAATACTTCTGCTGCAGTCTTCCCAGGAGAGATCTGCTCAGCGAGTTTGTTTTTTTCTTGAATCAGTTTGTCGAGATACTGCTCGCCGAGTTGGTAGATTTCATCAGTCGTCATTCCGAGTTCTCGGAGTTCGAGGAGACGCTCGAACTTCTCCCTGCCAAGGACCCAGTCAGCAGTAGCTTTCAGCAGGAGGGCTTTTAGCCACTCGAGATGCGTTTTAAGTTCTCGAGCAAGGGTCGCGTTTACCCTCTGCAGCCTACTATAAAGCTCCTCTGAGACTCGGCCCTTCGTTATCGTGAGAAGGAACTGGATGTAGCCCGGCATCTGTTGACATTGTTCAATGGCGATTTCAGTCCACAATTTCACGGGGACACATTTCTCGAAACTCTCCCGGAACTGATCAAGGTATACGGGCAGCTTTTCCAATCGCGAAACAATGCCCTCGATTCGCCGCTCAAACGGTGCATACTCCCGAGTCAAGACTACAAACATCATAGTGCCAATGCCTTGGAGAGCCTCGGGATTCATCTCATGAGCCCGCTGTTCGTACGCGGAAAACTTGGACTGCTCGTAGGCACTTTCGAGCAATCGCCAATCCATCTTGTTTGCATCGTTCAACTCGTCAAACTTCACAGTTTTCTGGACCTTCTGAACCCATTCCTCCATGAGTTTGAGGTTCTTGTAGACTTGTTCGATGCTCCCGTGCGAAAGCAACTTGTCGTACGGTTCATGGAACCCGAGAAACGTGGCCCATTCTGGGTTCTCGTTCAGAAACTGCTTTAAAGCCTCATCGGCGAGCTTATCAAATGCCTCGTCCGCATTCATCGCATTCACCTTTGTGAAGCCTTCACTGTTCCAAATGTGCCTTATAACTCTAGCGTGGTTTCCCCGCACTCGGCTCGGCCTCGTGTAAGCACACAGACCTGCATTCTCGAGCATGCGTGACGCCTCCGAATCCTACTGGGCGATCATTCCTCTCTGTCAAGTCGCTTTTGTTCAGATCCATCTCGTTCACCGCTTGTCCTAGGTCTGGGCATTTTAGTTAAGAATTCTGGGAAAAAGTGCCCACCTTCTGGCTACTCGACTACGAGTATGTGTTCAGAAAAAGGAGGAAAATTTGCTAGTTTGTACCCGAGTAGTAGCATGCATGCCCTAGTTACGACCTCATATCAAGCGTAGCTGAAGTCGCGTTAGCAGTCTTTTCTCGATGCGCGCGTGAAGAAGGGATAGAGACGAAGTAGGGTTATCTACGTTCGCCTACGTAGCTGTATCCATCGTCTACTTTTTTCTGTATTCCCTCAGCGTAGCTTCGAATTCCGTTCTTTCTGAGGTTTTGCAGAGCTGACGTGAGTCCTTTGTAGCCCTCACGATAGGGTGCCAGGTTCTCACAGGTTTCAGCTTCGGCGCATTCGGCGCAGGTGCGATAGCCCTTTTGCTTTGCGCAGGATCGCACTTTGCAGTTTGGGTCTCCACCGCCTTGCAGGCATCCTGGGCAGTCACCGAACATTTTGACCAACCCGTTCATGATTTCATTGAATTCGTTGTAGTGTTTGAAGCTTGGCTCCCACTTCGCAAGCTCTGGCATCATCTTGTCGAAGCCATAGTGAGCGATAATGTCCCGTAGATTGCTGACCGCAGTCTTGATCTTTTCTTGACGAATTCCACAAGCGTTGCAGTAGAGACCACAATAACCGACGAAATCTGCCGGGTCTCCTGTGACCATATTTATGCCTTCTTTGTGTGCTTGTCTTTTAGAGCCCCGCAATTCGAGCATGTTGCTTGGCGACATCGACTTGTATATTCAGTCTTGCATTCTGTACATACCCATGTTGGCATTCTGCTTCCACTCTCCTTCCATCTGATCTAGACGGTTCTCAGTATGAAGTCAAGCTATTAACGATTTCGTGCACCTCCGGTGCCAGCCTACCTCTTTCAACCCTGCGCATGCAGACAGCACTAAGGAGGAAACGTGGCGCCCAAGCAGACACTTTTAAAAGAATGTTGTCTACTCTCCTAGAAACCACGGAGAGACTCCGATGACCCCTTTGGACATGATCTTGACCCCCTTTGTGGCGTTTCTGGTCGGAATAGTCGCAGCTATGATTGGCATTGGCGGCGGCGTGTTCATTGTCCCCTTCCTCACCCTGATCTCAGGGTTCTCTCCACAACATGCAGTTGGAACAAGTCTAGCAATGATCATCTCTACCTCCGTATCATCCACAGTGAGATACTCAAGACAGAGACGGATAGACTTCAAAGTCGGCTTAGTTCTAACCGTAGCGACTATCCCCGGAGCTTTTCTAGGCGCCTATCTAACCATACTCTTCCCGGCACAGCTTCTTGGACTTGTCTTCGGCTTCTTCTTGATTTTCGTCGCTATTCGTATGGCGCTCCCCTCAAATCCTCGTCAAGGAAAGTTGATGAAAACGCGAGGAAGTTGGCGCCGCAAGATTACAGATTCAGAAGGCAACATTTTCGAATATGATACAAGCGTGGTTGTGGGTTTGGCGTTGAGCTTCTTTGGTGGTATTTCTTCGGGACTCCTAGGCATTGGCGGCGGCTCTCTCATCGTCCCGATTCTTCATCTCACAATGGGGCTTCCTATACATGTCACAGTTGCAACGTCTATGTTCATCATGATATTCACGTCAATCTCTGGGGTCGCAACCCATTTTTCAATAGGTAACGTCCATATAGACTACGCGATTCTGCTCTCCATCGGGGTGATTTTCGGAGCCCAGCTTGGGGCACACATTTCCAGCAAGGTTTCTGGAAAACATCTGAGAAGGCTTTTCGCAGCAGTTCTGCTCATTGTGAGTGCAAGGATGATCCTAAAGTTCATGTGAAAGATCAAGTTCGCGACCGCGCGCGCCAACTCCACTCTTACCGAAACACTCTATATTCACTAGTTGTCATCCCAAAAAGGACGCGTCCTCAAATACTGGATCTTGGCTTTCAGGAGCTCCAGGTAAAAGTCATCCTCGTCGGGGTGCATCTTCCCCAGTATCCTGAAAGCCGTTTCAGGCCCGACACCCCTGACTTGAAGCGCAATCAATGCTTTCTTGCCGTAACTGAGAACAAGATCCGCCGTACGTCTAGCATAAGTCAGCTCTTGAAGCTCCTCCTCTTTTAACTTCTCTCCCTTCATTCTTCGCTCCACGATTTGAGCAAGCTTCTCAGGACTCTGACCGAGACGGAGATGTGCCATTAACCCACCGCCGCACCTTTCACAAGTCAAGCTATCGGACAGCTCGCGAATCCGCTTTTCCGCCGACCAGTTCTTGCACGAAAAACAGAGCAGCGACACAGTTCTCGCCAGAAGCATCTTCTTCATTCGTTGAATGTTGCTGAGAAGGACCCCTTCTGGCGCCATAAGCTCCGGGATATCAGAGTATTTGGTGAGAATGTGATACCCTAAAGGCGTTGGATTTTCCAAACAAAGCAGTGTACTGACCCTGATTTTTCCCTCGCGGATTTTCCTCATTATTGATTTCACCCTAGGAATATCAATCCTCTCTGTCATCGCTTCACGAAGGGTTTCCTCGTATATCGGGGTCTCTTTGAATCGTCGTGATAGTCGTGCAAGTCTTCTACCGAGCATAGTTTTGCCCCGTGGAAGTGCCCCGAATCTTTCAGCGACAAACTTCATCTTGTACGCGAAGGGGAAGCGAGCTTCAAGATAATCCTGAAAAGCTTCGTCCACGTCCTTGTCGGGCAACTCAAAGAGTAAAGACTTAAGTCGTTCTAGGTCTTCCAGGTCCACTTTTCTGGGCGTCTCAATCAGAATGCGATAACCGTCATTCCACCAACCGGTAATGAGTTCATGATCGGAGAGTATAGAGTCAAAGATGCAACCTAAAGTGCGGTTCACGATTTCCCCAAAACACGCGTGGACGATGACATATTTGTCAAAGGCCTCGACAAAGAGGTGATCATCGGTCGGCAACGGGGCGCCCCTCTTCAAATGCTCGTGAATCTCCTCGACGGGCTTGAGGAGTGCTCGTCTGCTGGCTGCAGACTTCTTTGTGAGTGTTTCAGCTACGAGCTGCAGGTCTTTCTTTTGTTCTAATTCTGTGGCTATCTCTTTTCGGAGTTTGCCGACTTCTTGCGCAAGACTGTAAGGTACGGGAAGCATTTCACCGTCCCAGCCCGGCACAGCTCCTACGGGGTCTTCTGAAGGCACAACGTAGACCGTTCTTGTTTCGTCTTCTATCTGGACGATCCGCCAGATCTTGCCTTTGCAGATGAAATTCAGACCGATACGGGCTCTCAGCGCCATGAATTCGTCGCCAAGTGTGCCAATGACACGGTCAGAGAGAACGTCTACGATAGGGTACCGTCTCTCATCGGGTATCATGGACAAGTTCTCATAGTAGTAAGGCCGTGTTCTCCGTGTCCTCGTCAAAGCATCCTCCTCTAGCCGTATCTCTCTCAGCCTATGTAGATAGTTGGCGATGTCTAAAAGCTTGGCTTTGGAAAGATGGCGATACGGATAAGCGCGATGCAGAATCTCAAGCACCTTGTTAAGATCTATACTTCTCTTGTCCAACAGCATCCCCGCGATTTGATGCGCCAAAACGTCCAGGGCAGCTTCATGCACTAGCAATGGCTCTAACAAACCTCTGTCCGCTTGTTGAATTGTCGCCAACGTTTCTAAGACATCGTCGGAAAACGCTGTGATTACAACACCCTTTGACGTGAGGTCTAGTCTGTGTCCACTCCTTCCAACACGTTGGATAAGACTACTCACTTGTCGCGGTGAGAAATACTGTATAGCAAGATCCACATGGCCGATGTCGATTCCGAGCTCTAGCGTGCTGGTACAGACGATCGCTTTGAGCATCTTCTCTTTGAATTTGTCTTCAATACGCCTCCGCTCTTCCTTTGACAGTGACCCGTGATGAACGGCGATGTCAGACGTGATTTGACTGAACTTATGACCCAACACCTCAGCATTGGTTCGACTATTGACAAAGATCAGAGTGGATGTGTGTTGCTCAACGAGGTCAGCTATTCTTCTTATCCTTGCCGCTGCCTCGGGCGCCGTTCTCAACTTGCCAGCCAAATCGTAGTCGATGTCTTGGGCAACGGGGAACTCGACTTTATATTGGTAGCTTTTCGGTAAGGGAACCTCGATTACTCTGATCGGACGACGAGAGCCAGCGATGAATCTGCCCACTTTCTTTGGGCTACCAACGGTGGCAGATAGACCGACTCTTTGGAACTCCTTGCTAGCGATCTCTGACAGCCGTTCCAGTGCAACTGTAAGCTGGACTCCCCGCTTGTTCTCTGCAAGCCCGTGTATCTCGTCGACTATGACATATTGAACGTGGCTAAGATGCCGTTGCATTCGTGATCCTGGGAGAATGGCTTGAAGCGTCTCCGGGGTGGTCACGAGCATGTTTGGTGGTTTGAGTGCTTGTCTTCTGCGAATCTTTACCTCGGTGTCACCGTGTCGCGCTTCCACGGAGAAACCAATGTGTTCAGCCCAGAATGCCAGTCGCTTTGTCATGTCGCGATTGAGGGCGCGAAGCGGCGTGATATAGAGAATGGCGATGCCTTTCTTGGTTTGTTGTCGAATGAAATTCGAAAAGATCGGAAGGAGGACTGCTTCGGTCTTCCCGCTGCCGTTTGGCGCCACCAAGAGGACGTTTTGTCCCTTCAAGACTACTGGAATCGCTTTGACTTGAGGGGCTGTGGGTTCCTGGAATGCGAGCTTGTGTAGTGCTTCCTGAACCGGTTTGGCAAGTAGACCGAATATACTACCCTGTGCAGTTCTTTTCCGCCGCAATTTCCCCGCGCTTCTCTACCTTGAGCGTATTCCAAGAGTAGTCGTGCAACAGGGTATTTTGACCTTTCCACCGTTCTTGCGCGCGCGCAAGCAAGTGTCCCTAACTTGTGTTCCGCGTGTACATGACTAGAAAGATACCTGAGCGTAGATGTTTAGCACTATCAAAAGAAGGGAGAATCGCTGAGAGATTTGGGGTCTTGCTTGTCGCTACTTCCGGGGCGCAGCTAGGTAAGCCCACATAATCAGGAGTAGCAAGGTTAGGAAGGCACCAGCAAGTCCTGATATGAGCCATTCGCCACCCCATTCGAATATGAGTGGAAAGACGGTTGCCAGCCATGGAAGAACGACCTTGTACGTGAAGTTCGCTGCCATGCCAGCTAAGAAGCCCACCAATGCAAAAGTCCCCAGTATTTTTATCCTATCGCTCACCGTAGTCACCTTGAGTTTAGCTATTAATTTTCCTTCCTTTTGAGTCTAACTTACACAATTCTGTTTATTATCACGACTGCGGCTCTTCTCTCTTTCTATGTGGAATTTAAAGCTCAAAATGAGGCGCAAAGGTGAATAAACTGCTGGATATATGCCCAAATATTCTCTACATGTTAGCAATGCAATAATACGCTTTAAACCTCCTCATTCTGCGGTGAAATGAAAACTTGTCTGAAAAGTTTGCTAAGCGATGGGGAGAAGGAACAGGCGAAGAACCCCTAACCTCCAGGATCAGAGAAGCCATACGTCCTCCAGGTCCACTAAAACCACGTCTGGACGTAGCAGTCAGACGCATTGAAGTACAGATCCAGAGACTAGACAAAGCAACGACCCGTTTCGAAGAACGCGACAAGAAAATCTTCCAACGAATTGTCGACGCCTTCACAAAACACGACATGCCACGGGCTAACGTGTTTGCCAACGAACTCGCCGAAATCCGCAAAATGGAACGAATGATGATACACGCGCGACTTGCATTGGAGCAAATCGTTCTCAGGTTAAGAACCGTCTCAGAACTTGGCGACGTCGTGACTACTCTGGCACCTGCGGTGGGCGTGCTGCGCAGCGTTCGAAATGGAATGACTGCAGTCTTCCCAGAAGCGGAGAGAGAACTTGGACAAATCGGAAGTCTTCTCAGCGGAATCATGGTAGATGCTGGTCAGAGCTCAGGGCTGTCCATAAATTTCGAAAGCGCAAACGAGGATGCTCAGCAGATTCTGAACGAAGCTGCTACTGTCGCGGAACAGAAAGTCAAAGATAAGTTTCCGGAACTTCCTGCAGGCCTAGCGGCGATCGGTGAGAAAGCTCCAGCGCAGAGTCAAGCGGAGAGTCAGTGACATCAGAGAACGTAAACATACACGACTAAAGGAGTTGACTTTGTGAAAAAGCTCTCCTCCACCAATCTTTTTCCCTTTGTAGGAAAGCTAGTCAAAGATGCCTATGACCGGCCAGTGGGACGAATAGCATCCTTCATGATCACTCCAAACGGTCGAGTGGACGAAGTCCTCATAGAACATGGAGACGGTGAATTCATCCGCTATTCTACAGACCAGTTTGGGGTGAACAATGATGGCGTGGTCTTGCAGCCACCGATCAAACTACACGCGAGGGCACTATGCAACGAGATACCATTAATCTGGCGAAAAGACCAAGCGCTGAGCGATCTCTTGGAGAAGAAGAAGATATCAGCGGAAGTCTTCGAAGGTCTCCATAAGAGTTTCGAAGGGGCTCTGAATCAGCTGAGGACAGATGCTAAAGCAGTTTTGGATGATATTGATGAGCACGTTACTGAGCGTGCCGAGCAAATCAAAGATTTGCATTCGGCTTTGGTGAACTTGGAGATAGAACGTGAGATAGGTAGAGTCAATGACGAGTCGTATCAAACAGCTATGCAAATGATACAGAAAGGTTTGGAACGGGCTAACGCGGAGAAAAACGATCTCGAATCTATGAGAAGCAAGCTATCCAACCTACTTCTCGGTGAAGAAGCACCCAACGAAGCTGCTCGCTCCTCAGCTCCCGCTGAGAACGAACAAGGTACCGACGAAGAGAGCAAGCCTTCTGAACCATCTGAAACTTCCAAACTGCCTGAGCCTCCAGTTGTGGTTCGCGTAAAGAGCGACGCTGCCCAAGCATCCTGAAACTACAATAGCGGGGGATCGTTATCAAGAATCCGTTTCGTTCTCCATCGATCCCTCTCGGAGATGTGGTCTTCGAGGCAGCGCGCAAGCTGAAGATGCAGCGCGTCCGACTGGAACAAGTAGTCCTCAGGCTGCGTCACAGAGATAAGGTTCTCTTCCAGACGTGTACCTGGGCTGTCAAGAAGAACAACGAAGAGCGGGCCCTGATCTATGCCAACGAAATAGCTGAAGTCAGGAAATTGGCCAGACTTGTCTCCCAAACGCAAATCCTTCTGGAACGTGTCATCCTAAGGCTTGAAACCATTCAAGAAATCAGCAGCATAATGGCCGACTTGAAGCCAGCGCTACACGTCCTTCACGGTCTGACCGGACAGCTTTTCAAAATCATGCCTGACATGGCACACGAATTGCAGACGGTAAATGATAGCATTAGTGAAACGCTGGCCATGACGAAAATCAATTCTTCACAGGAAATCATACCCCAAGACTTCAAAACCCCAGGTGGGGAAGAAATCCTCAATGAGGTTTCCACGATTTTAGAAGAAAAGTTGGAAGAGAGACTTCCTCAGCCACCGCCTTCAATCCCCGTTCGGGAGAAGGTTGAATCCGCCAAAAAGGTGAAGCAGATGGTTGCGCTCACAGCCACTTGTTCAGAGATCTGCGAAGAAAAGACGCCCAATGCTTACTCGTCTTACAAAGATGTGAAAATGAAAAGCGTTTCTTTCAAGCTTCAGCGTTCATCGTCATTGGAAGATGACGTACTGCAATACGTGAAGACATGTAACGGTGAAATTAGTGTCGATCAATGTTCCGCGGATTTGGACGTTCCTTCCCAAGAAGTTGAGGAAATTCTGGCAAATCTCAACAAAAAAGGTCGAATAATGATCAATCGGTGAATCATATGAGCGCATCACAAGAACTCGAAAGGGCGGCAACAAACTATGCCTTGGAGGCGGTTCGGCTCGATAAGCAAGGCGCCAGGGGAATGGCCATTACGATGTACCAGAAGGCCATTGGCGCGCTCCTCAAGCTCGTTGAGTTGTATCCCGAATACGGTTTGAACAGGATATACATTCAACGGGCTATGGCTTACCAAGTAAGAATAAAAGCGCTACAAGGGGCCGGTCCTGTTGAACCGCGCGTACCAAAGGACGAAGTGCCTTCGGACGCAGCAACGCCTTCAGAAGCAAAAGAGGCAAGTTTTGATGAGCTAATCCTTAAAGAGAAGCCGAGTGTGAAATGGGATCAGGTTGTCGGTCTGGAGCCAGCAAAGAAGGCTATAAAAGAGGGTATTGTCTACCCTGTTGAACGACCTGACCTGTTTCCGTTGGGATGGCCCAGAGGGATTCTTCTTTTTGGGCCTCCTGGATGCGGCAAGACGTTGCTGGCTGCAGCAGTGGCCACTGAGATTGACGCAACCTTCATTTCAGTAGACGCGGCCTCAATAATGTCAAAATGGTTGGGCGAAGCCGAACAAAACGTTGCAAGACTCTTCGCTTCAGCACGAAAATCTGCCAACAACGGCGTCCCTTCAATAGTTTTCATCGACGAACTGGATTCACTAATCGGGCTGCACTCAAGCGAGGTTGGCGGCGAAATACGTATGCGAAACCAATTTCTGAAGGAGATGGATGGCATAATTGACAAGGGAAAAAACATCCATGCCTACGTGATTGGCGCCACCAACAAGCCTTGGGACCTAGATTGGGCCTTCATTCGGAGATTTCAGAAACGAATCTTGGTGCCTCTGCCAGATTCTAATGCGCGTCTGGGCATGTTCAAGCTGTACACTACGCATCTCAAGCTGGATCGTAGGGTTGACCTTCACGGCTTGGCTAGGCTGTCTGAAGGATTTTCAGGTAGTGACATACGAGATTGCTGTCAATCGGCGCATCTGAAGGTGATTGGGGAACTATTCGAGTCCGGGCAGGCGAGTGACAGGCGTTCTCAGCCGAGGTCGATATCCATGGATGACTTCAAGGCGATTTCTGAGGAACGGAAACCGAGTGTCACGTTGGAGATGGTGACATCGTATAATCGTTGGTTTGACGCCTTCAAGGCGCTTTAGCTTTCCGAGGTGACACTTAGCCAGAGAAAATTGGCTCGTGGATAGGTTTGGAGAGTCGTCTTCTCTACGAAGGTTGAGAATCTCCTTTCTCTTTCAGCAACCTTTCTCTCTGAACCCCAAAAAGAGCCTAACCGGGAATTCTACTAGTGTGGTTTTTCAATTGTAACTGAAACCGTTTCGTTTCCTTTGATGTCCGTTTTCTTTAACGTTGAAACCATGGCTAGGAGCGGGTTCCTTATCATTCTCTGCACAAAAGGATTGATTGGCAAAGGCTTGCCGTTGATCTGAATCGCAAGTCTTTCCAGAGATTTCTTCTCCTTCTTTGCACGGCTTGTGAGCGCCTTTTCCACAAATTCTATCATTTCCTCTGGTTGTTTCAATGCATCGATATATGGCACTCGAGGTGGGACTTCTTGGGTCTTGATTGAACCCGCAAACGTGAGTATCGGCTCAAATCGGTCGGTCGCTTTCCGAATCTCGTCAACTGCTTTGACGGTGACAACTTTTAGCACACTGGGGTCCTGGGCGACTAGTTTGGTGAAACCTTCGAGGATTGTTACGTCTGCGTCTTCTGGAGATTCTTTGGTGATCTCGTCGAGGCGATATTTCGCGGTGTCAACTTTCTTGATAATTGCCACTTCGTTGGGTGCGACGCTGACGACGGTGTGAGCTCCAGCTTTTGCGTGTCTCCATGTGTCTTTTCCTTCAGTGTCTATGGTGAAGCTGGCTTCTGGAATGTGTTTCGCCGTCGTGACTCTGTATCCTCTTTGTGTTAGTCCTCGAACTATGGTTTCGACGGTGGTTGTTTTTCCGGATTTTCTACTTCCGACGACCGCGATTATCGGCATGTTGGGTGTTCTTCCTTTGTGCGTACCTAAAGCGATTCTGGAATTTAAATCAAGAGGCTGAGAGGAACTCCCAACGTTTGCGGTTGCTCCTCGTTCAAGCTCAGTAAGCTCATGAGGACATGTTGGCAAGAGCCCATGGCACTTGGCTAAGTCCTTCTTGTATCGTTCGCACTAGGGCCTTGCACGC
>JABAOF010012964.1_pt2 | contig 22323 bp, 19 predicted proteins | sample 7062171 | NCBI WGS metagenome assembly JABAOF01 (sample SAMN14538628, study PRJNA623070) | marine sediment metagenome | biome: marine biome [ENVO:00000428]; feature: marine pelagic biome [ENVO:01000023]; material: deep marine sediment [ENVO:00002113] | place: India: Gulf of Khambhat ...
AGATTGTCGTAACTCGATTTGGGAAAGTAAGTTAAAAATTTTTGAAAATTTTGATTTTTGTTATTAGGTATCAGCGTTTTTGATTGAAAAAACGGACGAATACTGACTCTTAGGACACTGACTAACGATGACTCTGAAAACACGGCTTCTGCAATGTACATTTCCGATAGCCCAGACGCCCTATATTTAGAATCCAGTAGCCTATACAGATTTTCTTACTTGAAAATCTGACATCTAGAGTATATATTTAAGATAGCGGTTAAATCTTGAGATATGGAGACAAGAGCGAAGGAATTCTGGCGTGTTCTCCATTTGCAAAGCGCAGACACGGAATTAGCATTGGTTAGGTTCTTATATAGAACTGTATAATGATAGCTATATTAAAAATGTAGGAAGAGAGGTTGTTTTGGTTAACTCAATTTTTTTTGCATGGCAGATGGATAGAAAAGCTGACGATAATAAATCGTTTATTTGGGATTCTATTAAGTCTGCGTGCGCTGAACTGCAGAACGAAATATCCCCTGAGCTTTCACCTAGGCCGGAAAAAGATACAGAGGGGGTATCTGGTAGTCCTAATATTATTCAAACAATATTTAGAAAAATAGATGAGTGCTCAATATTTGTTGCTGATGTTACTTTTATTGCTAAGACTGACTCAAATAAGTATATTCCAAATCCAAATGTTCTGTTAGAACTTGGATATGCGGTTAGAACTATTGGATGGGAAAGAACAGTCTTGGTTTTGAATAGTGCGTTTGGAAAAGCCGACAAACTCCCATTTGATATGTTGCAACACCGCTGGCCAATTGAGTACCGCATTACACCCCAAACCCAAGTTAGACAAAAAAGATACGAGAGTTTAACAGCTGCATTAACAGAAGCTTTCAAGAACTGCCAAGAAACTTCGCTGAAACGTGCCGAAGAAATGATGTTGTCATTAGATACTGAAACCTTGTCTGTGGTAGCCGCTCACGAATATGATGAAATAATAGAAATGTCTTTGCCGGCAAAGCATATGGGGGAGGTCGTGCTGAGTGTTAGCTATACAGCTTCTCTACGAAGATTAATAGAGATAGGAGCAATTCGGGTAATTGACAAACCTCATATTGGTTACGGATGGACAAATGATGGATTACAAATGATAAAAGAAATTAATAGAGTCCACCCAGATATATTATCTTTGTTTAGAAAAAAGCTAGGTAAATGAATCTGACAAAACAAACCAGTAGACAACCATATGCTTCGCTTCAGGTTGCAGCTGATGGTAAGCGTTATAAAGGTGAAACCATGGGTATTCATTCCAAAATACTAATCCATTGGACGGGGAAGGACATTGACAATTCTCTTGGAGGCAACAAATCACAACAATATGTTGAGCGGCTCAGAGACACCTTGGAAAACGGTCTTTTTGCGAAAAGGACCTCTGAAAATCTGATTCGGGGAATGAAAATAAAAAATCTTTTAAGAATATGTTTTACTGAGATAAGATTGAGTCAGGCACAAACACATGCAGAAAGATATGGAAAACTGGGAATCGGCTTTACACGTAAGTTCATAATGGATAAAGGTGGTCGCCCAGTAATTTATATTCCATATAGAGCAAAGGCAGATGGTCGTTTATTAGAAGATAGCATTAAGAATGTGTATGAAAAATCTGAAAATGACAAAGAAATCCATAGATCATCAAAATGGATAATGGCCCATGTAAAGCGTATGTCTAATGGGAACCACGACGAATATTATGAGGAGATGGAATGGCGACTTGTTCATGACGAAAGTCCAAATAATAAACATTTCACAAAAGGCAAAGGTACAGGCGTTCACAGGTTAAAATTTGAAGCGAGTGACATTAAGGTTATTATATTTCCGGATGAAGATATAAAGCAGATGTTACTAAAGGACGACACCATAAGAAAGTACTTCTCTGAACACATGCCAATTATGGCTACATTGGATGATTGCAGTAATTTCTAGATTTATAACAACTTGCTTAACTCGGCTGTTACTCCCGGTTCAACGGAATTCAATAGAATGCACGAAGTTCCATGCTGATTAGGGTAAAAAAAGCGAAAATTTGCGAGAGAACTACCATCCACTTTGCTCTCTGCGTTCGCTCAGTGGCTGCCACACGTCGCGAAACATTGCAGAAAGTCAAACAAAACCTAACAGAGAAACAGAAAGCAAATATTCGTAAATAGTAGATTTGTTTGCCAATTTAGTCTACGGAGATAGAATGTCAACGTTGTTGTATGGTTCCCTTCGGCCTTGCTCAGGGTAAACTCCCAAGCGTAGGGATGAATTCACGGTTTTCGGTGGGCAGTGCCCACCCTACTGCTTGTATTGTTCGAGCCCTGCGGGTAGCTCAACATTATAAGCTTTGCGAGCAGGACTCACTTCGCTTCGATTTAAATAAGAGTGAAATACGAAGCTCAGTGTAAACTCACTTAATGAGTCCTTTGATTAAGTCTTGTTTTTTTGCTCTTGAGAAGGCAACCCCCAAGTTAAAACTTGGGGGGCTAAACAGAATTGAGATTCTTCGCTTCACTTCGTTGCGCTCAGAATGACAAAAACCTTCGCGCAGCTTGATGTTTATTTTGAAAAGTCTCTTTATAAAGCAATGGAGGGTTACCATGCTGGTGTAAGCGATTTTTGAGATCGGTGGTTATTCCCGTGTAAAACTTTTCCCTCTGCTTAATAATGTAAAGATACCACATCATGTATTTAGGGGTAGAAAATAACAGAAAGGGAGGGGGAAGGCAAGGGTTTTTTTAGGTTAATTGGTTAATTTGTGAGTGGTTGATTAGTCCAGCACCAATTACGATTAGGATTACGCCTAAATTGGTGCGGGATCTGCGCTGCGCTCCGAGTTATCAGGACAGCAGGATGTTAGGATTGCGCCCCCTGCTGCTTCGCGAAGGCGAAGCAAAACGCAGGGGCTTCGGAAAAACCCCCGCCACGTGGAGTGGGTAAAAAAGGCAAAAAGAATTTCCCCCCAGCACAGGTCTGGGGGCTAAATATAACCCTACAGATGGCAGAAATACTTCATAAAATGCGTAGAAATTGCCGAAAATAATTGACGGAGTCAGTTTTTGTTCGTATAATACTCCTGTATTTGTGTGAAAACATGCAAATACGACCCTGAGACGTCCTTAGTATGGGATGGTTACGGGATTATGGCAGGGTTTAGAATCTTCGGATGATTCGGCCGTGTTCCTGCTGTTGAAACGGTTGACTCGCCGGAAGGGCCCAGCAGAGCCATAATTTAGGGTTCCCGCAGAAAGGGGAACCGCCGGAATAACAAAAAGGTTTACATCTTGTTCAAAGGAAAGTTGGAATACAACAAGATGAGACCGATATAACGTTTATCAGGAAAGGAATAAAGAAATGAAATCCAAATCCCGCGCTTCGGCTGAATCAGCCGACAAATCCACTATTAAGACAGGCGCACAAATTATCGTCGATACGCTCATCGAACAGGGTGTCGATACAATGTTCGGTTATACGGGCGGTGTAGTGCTGCCTTTGTTCGACAGGCTGTACGATGCGCCGATTAATTTTGTAGTTCCGCGTCACGAACAGGGCGGATGTCATATGGCTGATGCGTATGCCCGGGCCAGTGGAAAAGTCGGGGTTGTAGTGGCGACCAGCGGTCCGGGGGCGTGCAACCTGGTTACCGGGCTTGCTACGGCGAATATGGATTCGGTGCCATTAGTTGCGCTGACGGGACAGGTCCGCACGGAGCTTATCGGAAACGATGCATTCCAGGAGGCCGACACCACCGGTATTACCCGTCCGATTACGAAATACAACTGCATTATCAAGGACGTTAAAGACGTGGCGCGTATCATTCGTGAGGCATTTTACATTGCTTCGACGGGCCGGCCGGGTCCGGTGCTGGTTGATATGCCGGTTGACGTGGCGGTCAACAAGTGCAGTAACGACGGTCCGGTTGAGATGAAGCTGCCCGGCTATCGGGTACGGACCAAAGGACACGCCAAACAGATATCAACGGCAGCGGAAGCGATAAATAAATCCAAGCAGCCAGTGCTTTACGTCGGCGGCGGTGTTATCAGTGCCAACGCAAGCGAGGAATTAAGAGCACTGGCGGAAAAGGCACATCTGCCGGTAGCAATGACACTTTTAGGATTGGGCAGCTACGACCAGAGAAAGGCGGAATCTCTGGATATGCTGGGGATGCACGGGGCTGCGTATGCCAATTATGCCGTACAGGAGTGCGATTTGTTGATTGCCGTCGGTGCCCGGTTTGACGACCGGGTCACGGGTAAAATCGAGACGTTTGCTCCGCACGCGAAGATAATCCATATCGATATTGACCCTTCGAGCATATCGAAGAATGTTAACGTGGATATTCCGGTTGTGGGCGATGCCAAATTCATCCTCGGTGAACTGGTTAAAGAAGTCGAATACCGCGAGAGAAAAAGATGGTTCAATAAAATTGCCGAATGGAAGAAGAAGTTTGCCTTTCGGTATGACCAGGATTCGTCGACGATTAAACCGCAGTTTGTTGTTGAGGAGATTTGCCGTCAAACCAAAAATGAGGCGATCGTAACGACGGGCGTCGGCCAAAACCAGATGTGGGCGGCCCAATTTTACAAATTCATCAGGCCCAGACAGCTTATAAGCTCCGGCGGACTCGGGACGATGGGCTATGGTCTGCCGGCTTCCATAGGCGCTCAGGTAGCTATGCCCGAAGCCACAGTTGTTGACATTGACGGCGACCACAGTTTCAATATGACGATGACGGAACTGGCAACGGCGGTCGAGCACAATCTGCCGATAAATGTCTGTATCTTAAACAACGGATATATGGGAATGGTTCGGCAGTGGCAGGAGCTTTTCTATGGTAAGCGCTATTCCAAGAGCTATCTGTCCAATCCGGACTATGCGGTCCTGGCGCGTGCGATGGGTGCGGTTGGGATTACTGTCGATAAAAAAGAAGATGTTCCCAAAGCGATCAAGCAGATGCTGGCGGAAAAGAAGCCCTGCGTTGTTGACTTTAGAGTCGAGAGAGAAGAAAATGTCTGGCCGATGGTTCCGGCGGGCAAAAGTATAGATGAGATGAGCGGGCTTGATATACTGGAAAGGTTAATCTGATTTGAGCTTTGAAAGCTGGATGAAAAATGAAGCATATAATAAGTGCATTGGTTGAAAACAAGCCGGGCGTTCTTGCCCATGTTGCGGGGATGTTTGCGGCGCGGGCGTTTAATATTGATTCGCTGGTTGTCGGCCGAACCGAAGACCCCCAGCTTAGCCGGATGACGATTGTTGTTATCGGCGACGACAGGGTCCTCGAGCAGGTCCGGAAGCAATTAGCCAGAATTGTTCCAGTTGTTAAGGTTCAAGATTTTGTTGGACAGCCGATAGTAGCACGTGATTTGATGCTGATAGCCATCTCTGCTCCGCCGGAGAAGCGGTCTGAAATCTTATCGCTGATAGAAATGTTCAGGGGTAAAGTTGTGGACATCGGCCAGAAGTTTGTTATGGTCGAAATCAGCGGGCCTGAGGCCAAGATTGAAGCCTTCATCAATGTATGCAAGCCTTATGGGATTAAGAGCGTGGCGAGAACCGGGACAATAGCAATGCCGCGACATGCAAAAATTGAACCGTAATTCGTATCACATCAAGCACCAAACGAGAGGCGAATGGGGGATTGGCGTGCCTATAAATTCCTTGCCTAATCAGCAGCTTTTAATATAATGCGCAGGTGCGAAATCCGGCGGTTGAATGGATAACTCACCGTTTGGCCGAATTCGAGCCGGGTTTCGGGTTTTGAAGAGGTTCAAGAGCAAGAATAGATGGTTTGATAATTCCTGGAATACAAACAGAGTAAGGAGAATTGAAGCTATGGCAGCAAAAATCTATTACGAAAAAGACGCTCCGATAAATGCGTTAAAGGGTAAAAAGGTGGCAGTTATCGGTTACGGCAGCCAGGGCCATGCCCACAGCCTAAATCTGCGCGATAGCGGTATAGAAGTGGCGGTGGCTGAGCTGGAAGGGACAGATAACTTTAAGCTCGCGACCGAGCACGGCTTTTCGCCAACCAATATAAAAACGGCTATGGACGGTGCGATGCTGATTATCGTAACAATTCCGGACGAGATTCAGGCGAAAGTTTATGCTGATTCAATCGGTCCCAATCTGGTGGCCGGCCAGACGCTTGGTTTTTGTCACGGCTTTAATATTCATTTCAAATATATCGTGCCGCCGGAAACTGTTAACGTTGTGATGATTGCACCAAAGGGGCCAGGGCATCTGGTTCGCAGTGAGTTCGAAAAAGGCGGTGGTGTGCCGAACCTTGTGGCCGTCAAGCAGGATGCAACCGGCGATGCCAGGCAAATCGCCCTTGCCTGGGCGAACGGAATAGGCGGTGCCCGTGCTGGTATTATCGAAACGACATACAAAGAAGAAACTGAAACGGACCTGTTCGGTGAACAGTGTGTTCTTTGCGGCGGTCTGACAGCGCTTATTAAGGCCGGCTTCGAAACGTTAATAGAAGCCGGATACCAGCCTGAGATTGCTTATTTCGAATGTATGCATGAGGTGAAACTGATAGTTGACCTTATGTATCAGGGCGGAATGAGCTATATGAGATACAGCATATCCAATACCGCCGAATACGGTGATTTGACCCGCGGGCCGAGAATTATTCCTGAGCAAACCAAAGCCGAGATGAAAAAAATACTGTCGGAGGTTACATCCGGCGAATTCGCCAAAGAATGGGTAAACGAATACAAGTCAGGACTTAAAAACTTCAAAGCGCTATATGAAAAAGACCACAACAGCCAACTGGAAACGGTCGGGCGAAAATTGCGAAAGATGATGAAGTGGATCGATTCGAAAGAAGCCTAAAAACAAGAAAAATGTATTGTGAATCGTTATTCGAAAACACGAAGTATGAAAGGCCTGAGGAAAGATGTTATGAGGCGGACAAAACCAAAGCAAATTACGATCGTTGATTGCCAGTTCACAATGAAGAAATCGAAAATAGTAAGTTGTAAACCGGCTGTTGCTATGTGTATCTTTGCTGTTTTCTTTCTGGGTACTTTGCTGGGGGGCTGTTCTGCCAATTCTCGGCAGCTTTCCTATCAGGCGAAACTTTCAGCTCCCTATGACCAGATAAAGGTAAAGCAGAGCATCATTCACGACACGGTGCCTAAAATTCAAAGATTGCAAGATGAGCTTGAACCCGGTTTTGCAGAAGCTGAGCTGATTAGCCATGGCGAGAACGTGGTAGTCTCATTGGGACAAAGCAAAGACGGTTATCAGACCTGGTTCAATATGGTTACTTTTCAGGAGAAGGAACTGAATGCAGTACGCAAGTATTTCTTCTTCGTAGATGACGAGTTCAAGAGTTTACAGCTTAGTCCCAATCAAGGCCTCAGGTTTGACTGCGAAATGGTAATAGGCGAAGAAATGCTTGCTGAGCCCGGCACGCCTGAAAACGCAAGGCGAATTGCTATGCTGCGGAATATTTTAGACAATTTTCACAAGGATATGAATGAACTTAGTGAGGATGCAGCCACCAAAGAACAAGAGAATAAAATGCTTGATATTTTCAGGATGCTCATAAATCAGACATTCGAGGTAATTCTGCGCGAGCTGGACAGCTCACCTGTGCTGGCAACGAGACTGAGCCAGCCCGGAGGTGTTGAATTCGACCACATTACTCTCGACAAGGGGAAAATCCAAATGATTGTCAGGGGGGATATTGTCACGGTCAAAATCCGCTTAGGCGCGTTTACGCATATGATAGAAGTCAAAAAAAGCAAACCAAAAAAAGAGCGGGCCTATAAGCCGAGTTCTGTATTCCGCCGATAACGACGGATGGCGACCATTTATCTTGACCAACTGTTGCCAGTTGGCTCTTCAGCGACCTACCCGCTGGCGGAGCGGTAAGCTTAGCCGCTCACACTCGGGCCGAGTTGCCAGCTACTTGGTCTTGCAGGCGGTGGGGTTTGCCCTGCCGGCGCCGTCACCGACGCCGCGGTGCGCTCTTACCGCACCATTTCACCTTTGCCTCCCGCACTCACTTTGTAAATTCAAGGCTCAAACTTGTCTTTTAGCTGCTTTTTCTACGGGTGATATTCACTTTCTTGCTCGCAAGCTCGAACTCACAAAGTGAGTGCGGGATCGGCTGTGTATTTTCTGTGGCACTTTCCCGCGGGTCGCCCCGGGTGGCTGTTAGCCACCACCGTGCCCTGTCCTGCTCGGACTTTCCTCCAGCCCGCTTCTGGCGGACCAGCGGTCGCCCAACCCACTCTTTTAATTGTCTATTCAAGTATCAACTACGACCTATTATAGCAAAAGTTTGCTTGATTTCCTATGGTTTTGTGGCTGATTAAAAATATTTAAGCAGCTATTCTTCCGGCAACCGCTTTGTGATTTCTATATGTTTTTTAAAGTGCTCATCATCGGTTTCGGGGAAATCGATTCTATAGTGGACACCTCGACTCTCCTGTCGAAGCTGGGCCGCCTGGGCCATAAGCAGGCAAACGGTGAGCATATTCTGGCATTCCCAGCCCTGGGGGGAATCAAAGACTTTGTCCATCACATAGCGCTGCCAGAAACTTATAATCTCCTGAGTCTCAGCGAGCAGCTGTGCTTTTCTGGCGATGCCGACATTTCGCCACATAAGAGCTCGAAGTGAGTTTCTAACATCAGTGGCATCCAAACGAGTTCGGTCCGAGGTTGGTATTTGATATTTAATCAAAGGGTGCTTGATATGGGCAGCGCCCGATTTTATGTCTTTCGAAACCGCTTGTCCAGCTATCTTGCCGAATATCAGGCCTTCAAGCAGAGAGTTACTGCCGAGCCGATTTGCGCCGTGCAGGCCGGTGGAAGCTATTTCACCGCAGGCGTAGAGATTTTCGATATTTGTTTTAGCCGAGCTGTCAGTCTTTACACCACCTATCATATAGTGTGCGCTGGGCCGAACAGGAATAAGGTTGCGAGTGATATCTATGTCAAAACTTTCGAGCAGCTCGTTAATCTGCGGGAATCTTTTGGCAAAATATGCCTTATCGAAGTGCCGAACATCCAGATAGACATGGGTTGACTCAGTTTTTCGCATCTGGGTAAGGATAGCCCTGCTGACAATGTCACGCGGGGCAAGCTCGGCGGCTTCGTGATATTCCTTCATAAAACGCCGGCCCTTGTTATCCAGCAGAACCGCCCCTTCGCCTCGAAGTGTCTCGGTAATCAAGGCCCGTGTGGCACCTGCTATGTAGAGCGTTGTCGGGTGGAACTGCATAAACTCCAAATCCTGCAAAACGGCACCGGCGCGGTAAGCCATAGCGATGCCATCGCCCGTTGCGATTTGGGGATTTGTGGTTTCGCGGTAGAGTTGGCCTGCCCCTCCGGTTGCCAGGATTGTGTTTGCAGCCCAGATTATCTGGAACCCCCTTCGAATGTCGTAGCCGACTATTCCTACGCACTTGTTGTCATCGTTGGTGAGCAAATCGATAGCGTAGAAGTTTTCCAATATTCTGATATTGGAACTCTGACTGACTTTTTTTATAAGTGCCTCTGTAATCATCCGTCCGGTTTCATCTCCGTGGGCGTGAGCAACACGAGGGCAACTGTGGCCACCTTCGAGGGTAGTGGCGATATGCCCGTCAATCAGGTCGAATTCAGTACCCCAACGGAGCAGCTGCTCTATCAATTCCGGGCCCTGGTGAACGACTAAGTCAACTATGCCGTTGTCACATATCCCGCAGCCGGCATTAAGCGTATCGACTATGTGTGATTCGAATGTATCTGTTTTATTAAGCACCGAGGCAATACCGCCCTGGGCTTTGGCAGTGTTACTATTTTTCACGGTATCTTTGCAAACGATGATGACGTTGCAGTGCTCGGCTGCTTCGATTGCAGCACGAAAGCCTGCGATACCAGCTCCTATCACCAGACAATCCGTAAAAAGCTGGTGTGTGGAGATAGAGTCAATGTTTACCAGATAGCGTCTGGGCTCGGCAAGTACAGTATCTTGGGGTTTAGGTCCCTTTTTAAATTCCGACTGAGCAGTCATAAATATTACTTTTATATTATTCTTTTGCGCTACTGCTAAGGTTCGATGGCTTCGGGCGTATTTGGCTTTTTGTTTTCTCTACGATTCAGGACGACTTCATCGGTGAATACTCTGTTGTCGTCAGCGTATTTAAGTACGAAGGCCTGAAGTTCTTTTGTTGATGCTGTCAGAATAAGCCTGTCCTCTATCGAGATATGCTTTACGGTATTTGGGTCTTCCTTGAGCAACTCGGCCATCTCATCGTCATCTGTTAATCGCATTCTCAACTGAGGCTCGATAGAGTCTATCCTCATAAATGTATGCGCGGGTATTAAGAAGAAGGAGTTATATAGCCATTTCACCTCATTCGGGTCATCCGGTTCCCACGGGAGCTCGCCTGGGTAAACATCCAAAAAGAGCCTGTTCTGTAGTTTTACCAAATGAACAATAAACGAGCCTTTTTTATCATCCTTGTCAGAAAAAACCAGCTTGTACGCATTATTCGGTTCTTCCAAGCGCTCGAATTCCCAAGTAACTTCAGGTCTATTAGGGTCATCCACCCAGGTGCCGAGCAATTTTTCTTCAAATTCTACATTTTCTTCAGTATAAAGCGAATGCAGCGACATAACGGGCACACAGCCACCTAAAAGGACAGCGAACAGGTAAAAAAGAATCTTGTTGACATTCATTTTTTGGCCTCCTTTTGAAATTCACCATTTATTATACGTTTATCGATTATTTTCGATTATCAATTATCAATTGTCAATTGCAAAGAAAGCACAAAACCGATAGATTGCAGAGTTTAGAATTTGAATCCGTAATGAGAGAACTTTTATAAAGGGGCAAGTATGTTGGATTTGAGCCCGGTTGGCTGGGTCGTGGTTGCTTTATGCGCGGTTATGGTGGGAATTACGAAGACCGGAATTCCGGGTCTTGGGATTTTAGTGGTGCCTTTGATGGCCGATGTTTTACCGGCCCGCAGCTCGGTTGGAGTGCTGCTTGGTATCCTGATATTAGCGGATTTGTTTGCTGCGGGCTATCATCGTCGAAATGCGAAGTGGATTCATGTGCTGCGTCTGCTTCCAGCCGCTTTTGCAGGTATTGTGGCCGGGTACTTCGGATTGAAGGTGGTAAATGACCAGCAGCTTAAGCCGATTATCGGCGGGATAGTTCTCGTGATGTTGGGCATCAACTATTGGCGCACAAGCACTAAAGGCAAAGATGCGGCGGTTCCAACTCAATGGTGGTTTGCGGTCGGACTTGGTTTCATGGCCGGCGTTACGACTATGATGGCCAACGCAGCCGGGCCGATAATGATTATTTATCTGTTAGCCATGCAACTTCCAAAAGTCGAATTTGTGGGGACCGGAGCATGGTTTTTTTTCGTTGTTAACTGGCTTAAGGTGCCGTTCAGCGCAAATCTAGACTTGATGACAGCGGCGTCCGTGAAACTTGATTTAGTGATGCTGCCGTTCATTGCGGGCGGCGCGGTGATAGGAATATTTTTTCTGAAACGAATCCCGCAAAAAGCCTTTACTGCTGTTGTGCAGATTTTAGCAGCCGCAGCGGCTATAAAGCTCTTATTTTAATTGCGAAACTGCAGGATTAAGCCTGCAAAATTAGTTTGCAAAATTACTATTAAAAAGCGATTATTAAACTTATGCATGGACGGGAGAACAAAGACAAATTCGGCGTTGCTCGGGAACAGATGCTCAGGCTTGACCTGAAGGGGCGTGATATAACCAATCCTGATGTCCTGAAGGTGATGGTTGAGGTTCCGCGGGAGGAATTTATACCCGAGTCATATTCTTCTCAGGCCTATGCCGACGGCCCGCTGCCTATCGGGATGGGCCAGACTATTTCACAACCATATATCGTTGCTCTGATGACCCAGGAACTGCGGGTTAATCGCAACTGCGAGGTCTTGGAGATAGGAACGGGCAGTGGGTACCAGACGGCGGTGCTGAGCAAGCTGGCGAAAAAGGTCTATACGATAGAAAGACTGACAGAGCTGTCTGAGTCCGCCCAGGTGGTTCTGGGCAAATTAGGTATTAGCAACGTTGAGTTCTATATTGGAGACGGCAGTTGCGGCTGGCCGGCTTCACAATTGCCGACTTCGGGGCAATTCGACCGGATTATGATTACCGCCGCGGTGCCGAACATACCGGAACCCCTCATCGAGCAGCTTGCCGACAGAGGCTTTATAGTCGTGCCTGTTGGCTACGGAGGAGTGCAGAGGTTAGTGGCCTGCGAAAAAAGGGCAAGCAAACTTATCGAAAGAGCCGTTTGTGACGTTCGGTTTGTTAAGCTGCTCGGCGAATATGGCTTCGAGCAATAGTACAATAAAACTGTAATGATAGAGGTAAGCGAAAAATCACAAAACAGGCTCGACTTGTCGATGCCGGTTCAATTTCTCAAGGGCGTCGGGCCGGCCAGAGCCGAAACTTTTGCGCACCTGGGAGTGCATACCGTAGGGGATTTGCTCGAATATTTTCCGCGGGACTGGAACTTTTTGCCGGAGTCAATAAAAATAGCCCAAATGCGGCCCAACCAGCAAGCCACCATTATCGGTTTGGTCGAGTCGATAGACTACCAAGATTATCACAGGCAACCGATATTTGAAGTTATAGTCAGTGATGAAACAGGAGTATGCAGAATTATATGGTTTCATGGAGGGTTCCTTCGCAATCAATTAGAACCTGGCCAAATAATAATGGCGTCAGGCAAGGTTACTCTATACAAGCATCAGTTGCAACTGACCAATCCGAAGTTTTTGGTACTCGATGAAGAACACCCCGCCTCGGCTGAATATTTTAGCGGTGGAGTATATCCGGCCTGCAAAGGACTGAGCAGCAGACAAATCAAAAAGATAATCGGACGTATTCGTCAGGCAGCTGATAAACTTGTGCCGGAGTTTTATGGCAAAAGTTTTTTGAAGAAAACAAACCTTATTAGCAGAAAGGACGCATTTCGGTGGATACATTTGCCGCCGGACGAGGAGAAATTGGCACAGGCAAAACGAAGATTAAAATACGATGAGCTGTTTTTAATGCAGTTAGGATTGGCGCTTCGACGGTACAAGGTGCAACATTTTTCAACGGCGAGGCCGTGTATTTGCACCGAGGAAATCGACAGCCGAATCAGGAAACGTTTTCCGTTTTTGCTCACCGAGGACCAAGACAACTGCATAGCTGAAATCGTTGCAGATATGAGCAGAGATGAGCCAATGAACCGACTGCTACAAGGGGATGTAGGCTCCGGCAAAACAGTAGTAGCGCTTTATGCCGCTTTGCTGGCAGTGGCCAACAAGACGCAAGTGGCAATTATGGCACCGACGGAGATTTTGGCCAGCCAGCATTTTTTGAGTATCGAAAGATATTTGAAGAACAGCAAAGTAAAAAGGATTTGCCTAACAAGTGGATTGACCGGCCGGAAAAGAACGGAGCTTTTGGGCCGGATGAGAAGCGGCGAGATTGATATTGTTGTGGGGACGGTGGCACTGCTGCAAACCGATATCGAATTTAAAGAATTAGGGCTGGTTATAATCGATGAGCAGCACAAATTCGGAGTTGCACAAAGGGCGGAACTGCGAAAACAAACCACTCCGCACTGCCTTGTTATGACTGCTACACCTATCCCACGAACACTGGCGATGACTGCGTTTGGTGATTTGGATGTTTCTACTATCAAGCACTCGCCGCCGGGCAGAGGCACCGTTATTACACGCTGGGTCGAGCGGCAAAACCGACAGAAAGCGTACGAGTTTATCCGCGAGCGTCTGAAGGCAAGGAAACAAGCGTATTTTGTTTATCCTCGGATTACTGCCGTTGAGCAGGACAGCGATGTCAGGGCTGCAACCGATGAGTGGAAGTATCTTTCTAAGGAAGTATTTCCGGAATTTACCGTTGAGCTTCTGCACGGGCAGATGCCATCAGACAAAAAACAGCAAATTATGTCGGAGTTTCGCAAAGGTAAAACCAATGTGCTTGTTTCAACTGTTGTAGTCGAGGTTGGGGTGGATGTGCCGAACGCGACAATAATGGTCATAGAAGGAGCGGACAGATTTGGATTGGCACAGCTGCATCAGTTGAGAGGTCGTATTGGACGAGGAGAAGCCAAGTCATATTGTTTTTTATTTGCTGAGACCGACAGCCAAACAGCTAAAAGCAGACTCGAAGTAATGATAAGAAGCAATGATGGTTTTAAGATAGCTGAGCATGATTTGCGGCTGCGTGGGCCGGGGGAGATGTTCAGCACCCGACAGCACGGACTGCCGGACCTGAAAATCGCAAACATCGTAGATGACTTCGACCTGCTGGTTATGGCCAGGAAAAATGCGTTCGAACTGGTCTCCCAGGACCCGATGTTAACAAAGTCAGAGCACAGAAATATTCGCAAGGCATTGTTGGCTAAGTTCGGTGATGCGCTGGGATTAGCGGATGTCGCCTGAATAATTTTCGGTTTTTCAGTTTGCGATTTGCGATTTTAGACTTACAATCTGAAGTTCGAAGTGGACTAAAGTGTCTAAAGCTTGGAGTGCATAAAGTGACTGAAATATGGATATCAGCAATTCAAGATACCAAAAAACAAAGTTAACCTGATATCCTGGTAACCTGATACCTGCTACCTGATTCTCTGATAACCTGATAGCCGAAATTTTTTTAGCTCACTTTAGGTACTTTCTAATTTCCAGATTTATGCGTATAGATTATAAAAACAAACGCATGGAGAGGATTTTAATCGCCGTCAATGCTCTGACGTCGGCAATGGTTGCGGCGACTTTTGTTATACTATTCGGTGGTTTTAAGGAACCTTTGCTTCCGAACTATGTTTTATATTCTTTGCAGGTCGTTTTACTTTGTGTCTTTGTTGCGGAGAAAATAATTCGGCTGTCTAATGCGGTTTCAAAGACGGAATTCTTTAGGGCGAACTGGTTTGAAATTCCGCTTTTGCTTTTGCTTGGAGTTGTGGTAGTCGGGACAGGCCGTTGGTTCGCTCCCACGAAAGCAGAGGCTGCGATAGTTCGGCATTTCGCAGTGGGTATCTATCTTGTTTTACAGGTGGTCGCAAAGCTCTGCAAAACCAGCGTAAACCTGGCGGCATCGGGCAAGAGCCCAACACAAACCTTAATTGCAAGTTTTCTGGTTTTGATAATTTCCGGAGCGGGATTGCTGGTGCTGCCGAGAGCATCAACCGGCGAAAACCTTAACTTTGTTGATGCCTTGTTTACAGCAACCAGTGCGACCTGTGTTACAGGGCTTATCGTGAAGGATACAGGCCGGGACTTTAGTTTGATGGGACAGGTGGTAATTCTGACGCTGATTCAACTTGGCGGTTTGGGGATAGTTATCTTTGGTGCGGTATTTGCGCTGCTATTGGGACAGGCATTGAGCCTGCGTGAATCGGCGGCAATGCAGGATTTACTAAGTGCCCGCACACTCAGTCGGATAGGCAACATGATAGCTTTTATCTTCATCGGAACAGTGCTTATCGAGGCATTCGGCACAGTGAGCCTTTTCGGAATGTGGAACGACGTGCCCGGGCAGGTCACCAATGGTCACCAGCAATGGTTCTACAGTATCTTTCACTCGGTCAGCGCTTTTTGTAATGCGGGCTTTAGCTTGTTTAGTGACAGTTTTGTCAGCTATAACAGAAGCTGGGGTATGTATGTAGTAGTTTGTCCGCTGATAATCTTAGGCGGACTCGGTTTCGGTGTGCTTTACGACCTTGTCAATACTGCTGCTGACAGGGTAAAACGGTTCCTCAAAAAATTGTTTTATAAACAGTACCGGCTTTCGATGGAAATGCCAAAAAGGCTGAGATTGCAGACCAAGATAGTTCTTAGCGTAAGTGCCTGTTTGATAGTTTTGGGAATGTTAGCTATACTTTTGTTTGAGCGCTACACAGGCCAGAGTAATCCAACCGAACATAGTAATATTCTGGGTGCATTTTTTCAATCGGTTACGGCCAGGACGGCAGGTTTTAACACAGTCGATATATCAAGTCTGTCGGCATCGAGCAAGTTTATTTTGATTTTGCTTATGTTCATCGGCGGTTCGCCCGGCTCTACGGCAGGCGGAATCAAGACTGTAACATTAGCTGTGGTTTTAATGACTGCTGTGGCGGCACTGCGGAAGCGGCAGGAAGTCGAGATGTTCAAGCGGTCGGTTCGGATAGTTGTCGTCGGCAGAGCAATTACCGTGACGCTGCTTTTTGTGGCGGTTTTGTTCATCGCTACGTTAGCTCTGAGTATTACGGAGAACTCAAACGGTTTTATTATGTCGGATATTATGTTCGAGGCGGGTTCTGCACTGGGAACGGTAGGCCTGACGACCGGCATAACACCGTCTTTGACAACAGCCGGCAAATTGATTATTATTGCAACGATGCTTATCGGCAGACTTGGGCCTTTGACATTACTGGCGGCGCTGACGTTTAACATAAAACCGGCTCGATATAATTATCCAGATGAGGCGGTAATTGTCGGATAAATTGGTGAGTAGTGAGTGATCAGTAATGAGTTGACTCACCAATTAACTCAAGAATGGGAGCTAATGCTATGAAGCGGTTTGCTGTAATAGGACTGGGACGGTTCGGCACGAAATTGGCCATCGCCCTTGCGATGAGCGGAGCGGAGGTTATCGCAATTGACAAAAACAGAGACGAGATAGAGCTGATCCGGGACCAGGTAAGTCACGCCGTCAGACTCGACAGCACTGATGAAGAGGCGCTTAAAGCACAGGGCATTGATAAGGTTGACGTTGCTATCATCGGTATAGGACAAGGTACAGGAGGCGGTTTTGAGGCTGCGGTTCTTACGGTCGTGAACCTGCGGCAAATGGGAGTCAAACAAATATACGCAAGAGCAGAGGATTTGATTGCAGGCGAGGTTTTTTCCAAAGTAGGCGCTTCAGAGGTTATCTATCCTGAAATCGAATCGGCTCAACGATGGGCATATAAGCTTATCGCACCTCAAATCGGAGAGAAAATAGATTTCACGCCCGGCTATAGCTTAGCCCGAATAAAGGCGCCGGCCAGTTTCGACGGCAAGACGGTTATGGATTTGCAGCTACGACAGAAATATAACGTGAACCTGGTTTTAATTAAGCGGGGTGAACACGGTAAAAGCAAAAAGAGCGAGAAAAGCAAAATTATAAACGTTCCTATGCCCAATACCGTCATTTATCAGGACGATATTCTAATGGTGGCCGGCTCCGACGCAGACTTAGCAAAACTGCCGCAAGAGTAAGGCTAAGGGGAATGAACGTCTATGAAAGAACTCTCTACAGAATTGCTCGATGAAATTACCAAACGCTTGGCCGAGTCAATACACCCGGAGAGGATTTATCTTTTTGGCTCACACGCTGTGGGCAACGCTGAGGACGACAGCGATGTCGATTTGCTGGCTGTTGTACGCGACACAGATAAATCGACGCGGGAAATCACCATTGAAGGAAGGAAAAGTCTCTGGGGCCTTCAAATACCACTGGATTTGATTGTCTGTACCGAATCACAGTTCAATAGGTATGGCCAGGTTAAAAATACCATAATGAACGAAGCTCTTTGTGAGGGCAGGATTGTCTATGGAACCTAAGCTCGAGATGACCCGTCAGTGGATTATGCGCGGCGATGACGACTTGCGATTAGCGGAGCTCATTATGAGCGATTCGGAACCTGTGTACTGGGGGGGCGGCCTTTCACTGTTAACAAGCTGCTGAAAAGGTGCCTGTGGAGTTATAATAAACATGGGTCCAAGCGGACATAAACTAACAGTGTTTTACGAAGTGTATTCTCCGAAGGTTCTAAAGACTATTGCAGAGAGAGCCAAATCCGACGCGAGTTTGAGGGCTCTGGATTCACGCCTACACCCTCACAATGAATACTTGGCGTGCGATCGTGTCCATCTTGACAAGTGTCTCGCATTTAGTAAACAACATAATGCACTTGACCAAGATAGGCTTTCACGTTTAAGACAACCGCAGAACTTCCATACTTGGCAATCCGTATATAACGAATTGTTAGTACCGTATTTCCTAGCGAAAGTTTTCAAGCTTCAAATTGATTTTGTTACGAATCCAAAAAGAAAGGGCATTGGAGATTTCCAAGTAATTCACCCAGAAGGACGAATAATGGTAGAAGTGAAAACATCCGAGGGAGACGATCCAAATCTACAAGGTCCAGACGATACTGTTCACGAAGGATTAGACGAAGATTTACTTAGGCCAACTTTTTTGGATGGAGCCAGACAATTGCGAAGAGGCAACAAGAATCTGGTGGTTATTTGTACACAACTTTGTGCTTGGATTCACGATTGGATGCCTTTTGAGAAACTTTTCTATGGTCAGGAATTTATTACGCGTAACTTTAACAGCGACCGAGGCGAGCTTGTGGGGCCCACCAAGTCAATATTTGTGCCGGATGGGGAGTTACATCGGCCTAAGCAAAAGAAGGGAAAGGAAAAGAAATACACGCGCATTTCTGCCATCGCATCTTTTAAGAACGACATCTTCTTAACTCGCCCGTTTTCGGAAAAAAAACAGCAAATTCAGTTTATCGTCTTTCACAACTATTACGCACTCTGCCCAATTGAGGCAAGTTTGTTTGCTGATGCGGAACAGTTTATTGCGGATAGAAGCAAGGGTACCATAGAACACTTCAATAAGGATCAAAACGAGTTCGTAATTCAAGGTTGATGAGTCTTTCAAGAGATGCCGCTGGTCTACTTAGAGATGGTTGGGTCCTTGGTCAGTAGTTCCAACTTCGATTTAGCAAAAGTGATACAAGAATGAATAGGAGGACAGAGGACAACGAAAAGTGGACTGGTTACTGCCTTGTGCTTTTTTGTGTTCTATATTCTGAATTCTTTATTCTATTTTGGATATCCTCAAGTTCAAGATCTTGCAAATGCGAGTAAACAACTGCTGGCCTTCCTATCGAGCAGTTTTTCGGTATTTTCTGAGCATATCAAGGAGGTTTTGCATATCTTCGGGTAAGGGGGCTTCGAATTTTACCACTTCGTCGGTTTTCGGGTGTCTGAATTCGAGCATGTAGGCGTGCAAGGCAACCCGGCTTATAACAGGCTGCTGCACTGCCGGTTCGGCATTGGCCAACTGCCAGGGATAAACGACGGTGCCGCCGTACATATCATCGGCGACGATGGGGTGCTTTATGTATGAAAGATGGACCCGTATCTGATGAGTTCGGCCGGTCTCGGGTGTGAGCCTCAGCAGAGAAAAGCCCCGGAAAGATTCGAGGACTTCGTAAAAAGTAATTGCCTCTTTTCCAATCTCCGGCCTGATAGCGTATTTCTCTCTCACCCTCGGATGGATACCCAACGGCACTTTTATGCGGTCGGCGGTCAGCTCGGGCGTGCCGTGGACGATGGCCAGATAGTTCTTGTTGACCTGACGGCGTTCGAATTGTTTGGCGATTTTCCACTGGGTAATATCATCTTTCGCCACGACCATAACGCCGGTGGTGTTTTTATCAAGGCGATGTACGATGCCGGGCCGAAATTCGCCGAGGCCGCTCGATAGCTTATCCGAATAAAACACAAGTGCGTTGACTAAAGTTCCGTGTGTATTGCCGCGGGCAGGGTGCACAAGTATGCCGGGCTGTTTATTCAGGACGATTAAGCAAGAGTCTTCATAAATTATATCCAGCGGGATATCCTCGGGCAAAATGTCTTTGCTGGGTGGTTCGGGCAGTGTTAAGTCGATTTTGTCACCCGGGCTTAATTTGAAGCTTTGTTTGGCGATTTTGCCGTTAACCCTGACTGAGCCTGCCCTGATTGCATCCTGGATGAAACGCCGGCTGAGTTTACTAAAACGATTGTGGAGATACTTATCGAGTCTGCGCTCTTTAATTGCGTTGCCGACATGCAGGGTCAACGGCTCATTTTCGGTATCCGACCCCTGAGATAATTCACTTTGTGAATTATTTGACGGACACATTTGGTTCGGGGACCTTATTGTTGATTTCGGGCAGAACTTTCGGCGTCCGGGATGACTGATTTACATCGATTGGCAGGTTAGCCTCCGGCTCCGTTATGCTCTGCAAAAGCTCGCCCCCAAGGGGCATGGAAGCGGAGGGTAAATTCGCATCAACCGGTTTTATCGGGATTGTCGGCTGCAAAGCAGCAGGAGCTGGTGCCGGCTTGAAAATCACTTTTTGCTTATAATCAGCCATTGTCTCGAGTCGGTGCTTTGCCTGAGTGACGGCAACAGTACCTTCGAAATCAGGGTTTTCGGCAATAATCTGATATATCTGCTGTGCCTTTTCAAAGTTACCAAGCTCTTCCTCACAGAGCCCCAGGCCGAATTCAGCCGCAGCCATTAAAGACGGGTTAGATGTCCCCTGGAGGCGAGTCTGGATTGCTTCGGTGTAAGCAACTTTTGCCTGGTTTATCTGGCTTATTAAATCCTCGTTACTTACAGTCCCGGGCCGATAATGCAGCTCCGTCCGCAAGGCTTCAGCCTGTTTAATAAGGGCCAAAGCAGCCATCCGGTCGTTTTTGGCGTTTTGGGCAAAAGTTCCAAGACTGTTGGCGGGCTGAAGGAGTATAAATGAAAGGTCTCTTCCCTGGGCCTGAGCACTCAGGACTTGCATCTTGCTGGCCGATAGCTGGTTAAGCAGATTAGTAAACTCGAGCTGTTCGTCGGCTACCAAGCTTTTGTTGTAGCGGTACCGGACATAAAAAGCCAAGGCCGCAACAATCACTGCTAAAATGATGATAACAGTTGTGAGATTTTCCTTCGTCCATTGCGGCAGGTTGCTCAGCCATTCGGCTAATTCATTGGTTTTTAGCTCGTGCCGGTGCTCAGCTTTCATTTGTTTCCCTTTTTTTTATTCTAAATATTATAGCGCTTATTATTTCCATTAAACTCTTGTTTTCAATTGTGAACTCAAACCAGAATTATATCAAAATCTCTTTTATCTTGCAATAGGCCTGTTAATCGGTTAAATTTTATCTGATAATTAGACGAAAGGGTATAGATGTTCGAAATAAAAAAAGAAAACAAAGGACAGAGGGCAGAAGGCAAAAGGCTTTTATTTCTTACTTTTTATTTTTCGTTAATCTTTTCGGCAGTAGTTTTGCAAAGCGAAACCAAAGCGTCCCAAGCAAACGTATTAGAAGGCATCTGGGACCAGGCTAAATATATCAGTCTTGATGAAATTAAGCCGGGAATGGAGGCTTATTGTCTGACGGAGTATGGGGTTGCCGGTATCGAGAAGTTTGGCCTGGAAGTTGTTGATGTAGTGCGCGACGTTCGCCCTGATATGGATTTGATTTATGTTAAGGGTACCGATGAGCGTTTTATCCACACGGGTCCCGTGGGCGGGTGCAGCGGTTCTCCGGTCTATATCGACGGCAGATTAGCGGGGGCGCTGGCTTACGCTCCGTTTTACAGCAAGGACCCGCTTTACGGGGCAACTCCTATCGAGGAAATGCTTAAAGTAGGCCTGGGAACACAAGCTGGCCGTTCCGAACAAAGTGCCGGGCAGAGGTGGTCTGTGTTTGATTTTACCAGGCCGATTGATTTCGCCGAGATTGACAGACAATTTAGAAATGAGCTGGTTAATAGAGGGCGTAATCTTGGCGGCGTTAATCTGTTGCCATGTCCTTTGATTACCTCCGGTTTGCCGAGAGGAGTTTGTGAACAACTGGATGAGCTGGTTAAGCCTTTCGGACTGATGGTTGTCGCAGGCGGTGGTAGTGGAAGTAACGCCACTGTCTCCGGTGAAAAGGCGCAATTAGTCCCCGGAGCCTGCCTTACTGTACCGCTGGTAAGTGGTGATATAACAATGAGCACGTTTGGGACAGTAACCGAAGTTAGGGGCGATAAGGTCTATGGCTTCGGTCACAGCTATCTCGGTTACGGCCCCGTAGATTTGCCTATGGCCACGGGGAAAGTACACACGGTAGTATCAAGCATATATCGTTCTTTCAAGTTGGCCAGTGTGCTGGATACGGTCGGCGCTTTGACAATTGATGAGTCGATGGCGGTCTTCGGACAGATTGGTGCAGAGGCCAAAACGATACCATTGACGATACGCATAGACCGTTACAACGACATCGAGAAACGCGTGTACAACTGCCAAGTTGCTAATAATCGGCTGCTTACTCCACTTTTGCTTCAGTCTGCTGTGGCTGGGGCGGCTCTTCAACTCGGCGATTTTCCGCCGGACCATATGGTCGAATATAAAGTAGCTATCGATTTAGAGGATACCGAATCAATCAACTTTGAAAACGTCTCCACCGCTCGTGGTCTGATTGAGCTGATAATGGAAAGTGTCGG
>JABAOF010026549.1_pt2 | contig 22314 bp, 34 predicted proteins | sample 7062171 | NCBI WGS metagenome assembly JABAOF01 (sample SAMN14538628, study PRJNA623070) | marine sediment metagenome | biome: marine biome [ENVO:00000428]; feature: marine pelagic biome [ENVO:01000023]; material: deep marine sediment [ENVO:00002113] | place: India: Gulf of Khambhat ...
GTTCACTTCTTTTTCCAGCCTCATACACTTGGCATTCAGCACCACGTCCCTCTTGTTGAGCATTTCCAAGATCCTTCCGAGCTCGTTGACGTCCATCGGACGTCCGAGCGCGGTACACTCCTGCACGACTTGGACCGGCTCGAAGTACCTCTCCAAGACGTACGTGATAAATGCCGACCTGTTGTTCCCGTAGCTCTTGGCCGCCCTGTTTATCTTCTCGGCCAGCGCACCGTCCTTTATGTTGATTGTGACCCTGTTCTCGCTCATGTGCATCCCTTTCCGTCTGACGCTTGTCAGACACATATATGTATGCCAAGGCATATAAACTTTGTCATACACTTCACAGGCTCGCATAAGTCTTATGTTGGGCTTGTGAAGAGGGAGGCCAGAGGGGGAGGAGCATAAGTTTCATAGGTTTGATTAAATGTTATGAAGGGGTTATGCGGCTCTACATCACTGGCGGACCACTGTGGTCTTGCTGTGGCGGCTGTTGCTCTGGGTATTGGGGCGCCACAGGTTGCATAACTCGGACAGGCGGTTGCTGTGGCTGTGTTTGGTCCTCCAACAGCTCGATTAGCATGTTCTCGCACATCGCCATGCGAACCAATCCAACAATAGAGATTATTAGTCCGGCGATGACCAGCGCGAGTGCCCAGCCAAACGTGTTGTAGAGATACGTGCCGAAGTCGTAGCTCTCCACTCTCCAGCCAGCTTCGACAAAGAAGTATCCCACCAAAGTCAGGACGAGCCCGAAAGCTGCGATAATCGCACCGTTCCTGCGCTTCCGAAGTATTCTAATGTTCTTTCGCATGGTTTTCATCCCCTCTTGACAATAACTCCCTTTGAGACAACGAGCATTCCGGCCTCATTCTTCTCAAAAATCAAGTAATCTCCAGGTTTAACATCCAAATAATCCATAACCTTTTTCGGACATCTCATGTTGCCCCGGTCACTTATTTTTGCCCTCGCAACCTCTGACATCTACACCTAAATGGTGTTTTGGCATAAATAATTTTATCTATTCAGATATTTGTATGTTTGACCACAAAACATATATCCATGAAAACATATATGTTACCGGAGGCGGTAACTATGCGTAAGGCAACAATCACCTTGTTTTTACTCGCCCTGGCCCTCCTCCTGGCCTCGGTGCCAGTGGAGGGAAAAACGGTGTTCAAGAACAACTGGAAGAAAGAAATCCGGGACGACGGCTCGTTCCTGGCCGAGTGGAACCCGCCCCTGGTCAACGGCGCCGACGGCCTCCAGGACGCGCAGTTCATCCAGTCCGGCGGGTATTGGTGGCTCACGACCCAGGAGTATATTGCGAAGTTCAGCCAATCCCAGATGCTCATGGGCATGGAGATCCAAGACAATCTCTACTCCCTGTCCGTGGACGGCGTGGTGCAGGACCTCAACGAGACCCCCATAATCATCGACCCCAATCCTCCCCTGGTGGACGCCAACACCCTGACGTACGAGGGACCCTTGTACGGCAACGACACCGTGAGCTACATCGCCCACGGCGGAGCCGTCCAGGAGCAAATAACGCTCTACGGGCCGCCAACGGAAATACCGACGGCCATCCGGTACACCCTGACCCTCGAAACCCCTCTTGCCCTTCATGCGGACGGCCAGGACGTCGAGGACATCTGCCCGGACCAGCCCGGCCAGAGGGTGCGGTGCCTGGTGAGGACCCGCGACATCGACCTCTACAGCGGGGGCCTCCTGGTGTCCGAGTTCAAGGCGCCCCTCATATCGGTCAGCGAGCTCCAGGGAGGCCTCGCCCTGCCCATGGAGTACGTCGTCAGGCTCACGGAGGAGACCGGGGTACATCATGTCTTCCTGGAGTTCCCCGACGACGTCCTGCATTCCCCGAGCCTCTACCCCCTGACCATAGACCCGGTTATCAGCGTGAGAGAGACCGGCACCACGAACCGGCTCAGGGACCTAGTCCATGGCCCGTTGAGCGCCCTGTCGGTGGCCGTCGGGGACGAGGTCTCGGTCTTCTACGACGCCCTCAGCGACCATATAGAGGTCGTCCAACTGCCCAACGCCGTCCTCACGGATGCCTTGGTGTACCGGGACGTCTCGGACGAGCTCCACGTCCTCGGGGTGGGCTACTCTCTTCCCGACCTGTACCCCCGGTTATACCGCTTCCGAGCGATCAGGGACTACGGAACCCTCGTGCCCACGGCAACGCACATAACCCAGGACTGGCTCGGCTCTGGCATATCGGTCATGACGTCCGTGCTGACGTCCATAACCTACGATAACGCGGGCGGGGACGCGGCCCTGGCCCGCTGGTATCTCTTGGGTAGGAACTGCCTCTACACCGAGAACAACAACTGCGACGGCTCGATAGTGGAGCAACTGTTCGAGGTTCCCCAGGCGACGTTTCTGGGCAGGCAAATTTACGGCGGCTTCTTGATGTCCGATACCTGGCTACACGCCGAGTACAACAACCAAAACGACAAGCTCTTTATCACGGCCAGGGACGAAAATATATGGTCCTACGCGGAGGGGGATGTGAAACCGTCGCTGTACCACTCCGCTACCAGCAACTTCCGGTACTTTGGAGAGCCCGAGGACCTGGACGACGACAACACCCTGGCCCCGACCACTGGAGGCAACGTCATGCTGTTTCCGGGGAAGGCGAACTCTATGGGCTCTGTCCTGAAGCTCGACGTGTCGGGGACGTCCGGCACCAAGCTCTGCCTGTGGCAGACCGACAGCACCGCGAAGATTCACTCCAAGGAGGCTCTGTTCAGGCCCGACGGCTCGTTCCTGGCGGTCATGTGGACGGCCACCGACACCGAGGGCTACCTGGCAGAGGTCGATAGTGCCTGCTCAACCGTGGGTACCGCCGAAATGCTCCCCGACAGGCCCGAGGCCATAGACGCCATATCCCAGGAGACCGGCATCATCAGCACGACCCATGGAAAGCTCATACTGCACGGTCTGGACACTCCCCCTGCCGTCGTGGTCACTCAGCCCGACATGACGGACCAGGTGAACTACACCGGGAATGGGGGCTGGAACAAGACCTTAAACTATACGGTGCAATTCATAATCTACTCCAACGAGGTTCAGGGGGCGGACTGGACCGTGTGGCTCAACGAGAGCATCAACGGGACCGGCGACGTCAGGACCGGCAGGGTTACGGAATACAGCTCTGCCGCGGGGGATTACGTCTTCAAGGCCCTGGTGAGCCTTGGCTACAACTTGAGCCAAGGCATTTATCACATCGACGTGGGGGTGCGGGACGAGGGTGGCCACCTGGCCCACGACGCCCAGGACATCACGTTCATAATCTCGGAGAAGGCCAGCGCCGAGATACTGAGCCCCGCAAACGGGACGACGGTGGACGAGGGGACGCCCCTCTTGTTCCAAGGCCGGATATGGAACGCCCTGGAGGAGTGGGACGCGCTCCGAGGGCTCAACGACAATACATACGAGTGGTACGCGGACGGCGCGTATCTGGGCGGAGGGGCCGAGTTCACCCACACCTTTACCGAGCCCGGCACCTACAACGTATCATTCTTCGGTCACGACGGCCAGGAGTACTCCAAGGTTGACAAGGCGACGGTCATAGTGAAGGACGTGGCCGGGCCTCCACCCGACGATGGCGGAGATGATGGCCAAGACCAAGGTGGGGACGATGCAGATCAGGACGACAAGCCCCCTCTCGAAGTCGCTGATGAGTGGGTCGGCAGGACAGTGACGTACGGCGCCTTCATCATGTTACTCGTTGGTGTCGTGTTATATATTCTAAACCGCAGGGTTAGGAAGGATATTAAGAAGATGCGCGGAGGTAAACGGAAATGAAGCCAAGAACGAAACTATTGGTATTGATGTTGTGCCTGCTGTTGATCGCCCCGACAATCGGGGGAACCGTGACCGCGACCAACGACGAGCACGGCATGAGCCCGCGACTGGCCCCGCCGAGCGCACCCCCCGACTACCTGGTGCGGCTCACCAAGGCCAGCCTACTCAACCCCCTGACGTACGACACGCTGGAAGTAAAGACCTGGAACACTACCGCAGGCGCCTTCGAGGTCCAAAGCTTCGACCTATCGGACCAAGACTGGAAGGAGACCGCGATATTCTACCTGTCCACGCTCGTACCCGACGACGATTTGGCCTGCTACATGGACGACGTGAACTGGACCCCCGCCGAGTGCGACATCAGGCAATACGCATGGGATAAGGCATACCCCTACGTCAACGACGTATGGAAGCAGATGGCGGCGACGATCATAGAACTCCTCCTGCACTACTTCGACCCGTGGGAGCCGCCGAGCTTGGACATAATACCGGACCTCGTGGACGAGGCCAACAGGACAGGTATCACCCTGTTCCAGAGGGTTCAGCCCATGCCACAGGAGCCCACGGTTCTGCAAGGGGTGGCGAAGCTGTTCCGGGACTTCCTGAGGAAGCTGGCGATGGCCATAGGTATAGAGGACGTCCCGCCTGCCGTCGAAGCCGCGCTCATGGGCCAGGGCGCCGCCGTGTATGTCGGCACCATCCGGCTCATGCTGAATCAGACCTACAACGGCACCTGGGAGAGCTACGTGAAGGACACATACGGCAGCCTGGACACCGCCATATTCATGGTCAACCTCACCAAGCAGGTGGATCAGATAATTTTCAACCTGTATGAGATTCTGACCGGCACGGAGGCGGACTTCGAGTTCTATTACGACGAGTACGACAAGCTGGCCCTCGACCTCGAAGTGTTGCGGGACGGCCTGGTGGAGTGGGGGCTGGGGTACGATTTGACCCTGGACCTCGGCACCTTCCTGGCCGGAACAGTACACGGCAGGGTCACGGACCAGCACACGGAGAAGGGCATCGCTGGCGTGGCCGTCACCGCCTTGAGCGAGAACAGGGACAACGCGCCGAGCACGGCCACGGACGAGGACGGCTACTACACCCTGAGGCTCCCGAGGGGAGAGTGGGACATCGTCTTGGAGAAGGGCGGCTACAAGGCTGTCAGGTCCGATACCTACGTCACCCCGTTCTCGGAGAGCCAGAACAACGTGGTCATGGAGAGTGAGGAACTTTACACCGAGAGCGGCCTGGCGTCGGCTGCCCAGTGGGCCGTGGCCCTATTCATCGTGCTCATCGCCGTATTGGGGGTCTCGCATCTCTACAGACGCAAACACGCCCCCCCTACTAAGGCCAAGAGCCAGGAGGGATGTAAATGAGTAGAAAGGACAGGTTAAAGGGCTATATTAAAGGACTCGGGACCGGGGCTTGGAACGCCGTGAGAGGAACGGGCGGCTGGGTGCAGCGGAACACCACGGGCCGCAGGGTTGTCACCCTGATTATCGCCATAATCGTGATTTTCGCGGTAATGTGGGCTCTCCCGAAGGGATTTGATGCCATACGCCAGGAGCAGGCCAAGCAGAACCACGAAGAGAACCACGAGGCGCCCGAGACCGAGGTTGTGCCGACTATCTGGGGCTTCACCTTCAAAATCAACCCCAGGGCCGAGGGCACGGTGGACATGGTCTCGGGGTGGCTCTACAGCACCAGGACGTACGAGCCGAGATGGTACGACCCCCAAGGCACCCCGACTGGCGTGGACATACCAATGCTGACCCAGGTGACGGGGGCGACGTACGACACCGAAGTATCGCAGAAGATACCGAGGAAGGACGTGGTCAACTACATATTCGACAGGAACAAGACGAAGTGCTGGATGAACAACAGGGTAGAGACGCCGGAAGCCAAGAGAGGCGGCTGGAACCTGGCCCACCAAGACCTGACCATCGGGATAACCGTGGAATACTACTCGGCAGTGACCAAGAAGATAGACTCTTCCGCCACCCAGTTCTGCGAGATTGAGGCCAAGGTGTTCTACTACATGGACGCCGACTTCTCGGAATCCGGCGACCCGCCGCAGTACCGCGAGGACTACCCGGACACGTACATATACGTGCCCTACAACCCCCGCCCACAGTACAATACCGTGTACCTGACCATCCAGGGAGAGCACAGGAAAATGGTGCTCTACAAGGACCTCGTCCGGGGCGGCACGGAATCCGATACCGGGGTGGAACCGCTCATCATGGACCTCATAAACGACAGGAACGAACAGCCGGTCACGTACGAGTACCCGCTGAATCTTAAGCGGGTTGGAGGCCTGACGGGAGGGAGACCATGACGGTAACGCGGGACCCATCGACGGGACAAAGGAAAATCGCCGCCCTGCTCCTGATATCCATCCTCATCATCTTCGCCCTCAGCCAGGTTTACAGCGAGAATATAGGCGACGTTACGACGTCCATCCTGCACCCGGACGCGGTATATGCCGACAACGTCATAGTCATCCCCAACACAGAGCACAGCCAGGAGAACAGGACCGTTGCCGAGTCCTGGGTGGCCATGGTGAAGTACGACGCGGTGAGCCACCAGATAATCGGCACGGACCACAAGTACCTGCCAGTCTGTAGCGCCCCATCGGTTGTGGACTGCGAGAACTTCAGGGACGAGGGCGAGACCTACGGGGGCGCCATCGAGAGCATGTACGGCCCCGGACACGAGGCCACGGCGAACATGACCCTCTGGAACGACGACCTCGACACCGCACTCCTCCATAGGAACGAGACCACCACCACCGAGAGGATTTACTTCTACGTGTCCGGCGACGAGACCCTGAGCCCGAGAACGCTGTACTTGGAGCTGAGGGTGGATGCCACTACCAACTGGGTCAGGCTCATCATAACCTGACCCTGTCTTCCCTCTTCCTCCCATTTTTATTTTTTAGGTTTACGGGTGTTCACATGGACGTGACAGACATCTTCAAGGAGTACAAGGAGTGCGGAATCAACCCTATACGGGCGCTTGAAGCCGCGTTACCGCCCAAGGAGGCGGGATAGGTGCAGGTAAACCCGTCCGGCTGGACCTTCCTGGGCGTCATCATAGTGCTGGCCAGCCTCCTCGTCATACTCTCCAACAACAGAACCCGGAGAAAGAGGGCGTCGTCCGCCAGCAACTACCCCGGATACCTGGCCTTCACTGTCGGGTGGATACTCATACTCGGAACTATATGAGGCGATACCATGGACAACGTCTGGATAATACTGATCGCCATCGCTGTGGCGGTTCTGCTGATATATCTCGCGTACCCCAGCATAAAGCCGTCGAAACACGGCTGCTGGGTCATACGGTACTACGAGAACAAGCCCCCGGAGCTCATCAGGGACGCCGTGATGGACGACTCTAAGATATGGATACGGGGCAGTTGGATCTACAAGCCGGACGTCAAGAACCCGTCCCCGCTGTGGAATGTGGACGGAAAGTTCATAAAGGTCTATGCGGCCTTCAGGGACAACTGGGTGGCCAACGAGTTCCGCCCGACGAAGAAAGAGGACGGTGTAGTGGTCTGGCAGAAGGACTTGGGGAAGTTCTCCAAGAGTTATAGCGGCGAAGTGGCCCTCCCCGTAGAGCCCCCGGATGCGGACAGGGACGAGTTTGACAAGAGCCCGGCCTTGGTCAACATCGGCGGCGTCACCATCCCCTTCGACGTGCTCACGGCGATCAGCAACGCCCAAGGGGGTCTTGCGTCCAGGCAAGAGCTGACCGACATGGACACCAACATATACAAGGAAATGACCCAGAGCGACACCGAGGAGTACCAGGAAGGGGTCCGGGAGGGCATCGGCGTCATGGCGACAGTGACGATATTTGCGGTGTTTATGACGTTCCTGCTGACCGGCGGCGCCGAGGCCATGCAGATGGGCATGGAGGTACTGATAATGATTGTGACACTCATGCTCGTACTGATACTTCCCCAGGTAGCGGGCATAATAGCGCACATGAGACGGTGTTAGCTTGAGCGCGACGAAGGAATACATCGACACCATTCTAAGCCAGGGCGCCAGCCGTGCCGACGTGGAGAGCCCCGGTGCGGCCTACAGCGAGTTTTTACGCCTGTTTATGAATATAATGACCCTCAAGGACCCCGCCGCCCTGCCGACGTTCGCGCACCTGAAAAGGCGGGAGGTCAAGATCGTCACGAAGGCCATGGCGGACATAACGAGGCGCCCCACACCCCTGAAGGTCATAATATTCTACTCCTGGCTGAAAGCCAAGCTCGCCGTGAACGGCAAGAGGTTCGAGGATTGCCTGACCGCCATCCCGCACTTCAACAAGACCCAGCACATAGTCGAGCGCGAGACGATAAAGAAGAAGAAATGAGGCCTTCGAATGGACGATGAGGCGCCCCCCCTGTCCATGACCACCATAGTCTTCGCCCACCTGAATGCAGCGATAATCAAGGACTCGCGGGGGGAGGACGCTGTCGGCAACATCAACGCGCTCTTGAACATCTTGGAGCCTGGCATGTCCGGCGAAATAAAGGGGAAATGCCAGGCATTGACGAAGTCTTACCGGGCCAGCACTCTTGACCGCAGAATCTATCAGACAGAGATTACCTTGCTCATAACCGCCTATCTCGGTCATATCGGGTACTGCGTGGAGGTCAGGGAGAACCCGGAGAGCTACTTCAGAGAGATGGAGGCCTACATGGACGCCATCATCAAGGAGAAGAGGGCATGAACCGCAACAGGGACCACACCACCGACATGAGGCGCACCCTGGGGGGCCTGGTTGCCAGGAAGCGGGAACAGTTCATATTGAACTTCCCCGACAACTGGGACGAGTTGAGGGCGGCCATACCTATTTACTTCCATGACGTCCGGTACATGGTGGGCTTCTACAATCTAATCGATAAGGGGGAGACCAGCAAGCTGAAGCCCAGCGACTTCCCCAGGCTCGTCACCGAGTTCAAGAGAAGAGTGTGCATACAGTCCGAAAGGAAGCTGGCTGCGATGGACGACTCCATAGCGCGATTGGGCAGCATGGTCGGGGACTACAGGGAGCCGTCAACCGTCAGCACCGCGTTCTCCTGTGGGGGGGACTAGCGCATGTCCGGGCTCTCGGCGATGGACGTCCTCCATGACGTCCTGAAGGGAGGGGAGGTGTATATCGCCTGGGGGCCGCTGGCATCGGGGAAGACGTTCACCATGGCCTACTTCATGGAGCAACTGACCGAGATGGGCAACACGCATGCCCTCACCAACATCAAGTTCGTGGACGACCCCATGTATCTCAACCCGGACGAAAGGGCGCCCGGAGACCGGATTCTGACCACATTCTCGCTCCGCGATACCTTGATGAAGGTGTCGGGAATACAGGCCCGGTGGCTAGAGGGCGCCACCGAGGGNNCGTACCTCAGGAGCCGGGACGTGGAGGGGGAGCCGAGGTTCATCCTGGTCTTGGACGAGGCCAAGAGCTTTCTGGAGAAGCTGACCACGTCCTCGAAGGGGGCCGTGAGCTTCAGCAAGCATTTCGCGCCCATGTTGAGCAAATTGAACATCTGCCTGGTCCTGATTTACCACGACAAGGACGAGTCCGTGAACACCTTCAGGGCGGACGAGGGGAGCCAGTACTTGTCCGGCGAGATCGCCAAGGTGGACCTGACCACGGCATTGATAACTCCCCACAAGCGCGGTCTCTTCGACCACCTGGGCATACCGCCGGGGGAGCCCATCACCATATACAACATACCGGAGCCCAAGATAGTACCTGAAACGAGACACCCGGCCAGTTACGACCCCATCGCCGGGCTCAATGTCAAGATGCTCTGGAGGTTCTTGGAGGGGTGCAGCACCTTAGAATCGCCGGAAATACTCCACACGATCCTGAAGGAGGGGCTGTGCGAGACCGGGGAGGCGGAAGGCCTCAGCCTTCAGGACGACATCGACGTGGCGGCCTACCTCCTGAAAGAGGGGTGTTTCGGGCATCTGAGACAAGCCAACGGCAGGGATATGTCCCAGGCCGCTGTAGCTCGGATGCTCGGTATCCGGGTCAGTACCGCCAAGGAGAGGGCTGGAGCCCGGTATTTGGGCTGGAATGATGACTGGGGAGAGCGCAAATTGAGGGCCTGAGAGCGCCGTCAAAAAGAAGGAGGGGCCAGATAAAAAAGATGTTGGCGGCAGGGCCGACCCCACNNTACTAGTGTCTCTCCCGTCAAAAGCAAGGCTCGGCTACGGCTTCGATTTGCAGGCTTTTTGCCTTTAAAAGAAGAATACTGTATTTTTCTCATCACCGAAGGGTTTATATACTATGGTGTATATATACTGTATGGTGGCAGAAGGCCACCAGGAGATGATGTGAAATGGAAACGGAAGCCGAAATGGAAGAGCATGTTGTCCCTAGGGACGGAAACTTGGACCTGAAGTTCGCCGGGGCTCTGATAGGAGCTGCCGAGACTGACGAGGTCAGTGGGCGTTGGACTGAGATAAAAATATACAGAACTGGGGCTGGCAAGTATGTCGTGTCCGTCGCCGGAAGAACGAAGTGGCAGGGCGAGTACGATAGGCATGAGGCCCATGTGTGCGATACCGAGGAGGCGGTGCTGGATGCGCTGGCTCAGGAAGACCCGGNNACCGGGCAGGAAGTATTTTACAGTTGGGTCGCCAAGGAAGCCCTGAGAGACGCGGGGATCGACGTGACCGAGACGATTGAGTAGGGGGGCAAAAGCTCCCCTCTCTTATTTATATGGGTGTAGGTGGTGAATGTGGCGAAAGGACCTCGGGGCAAGGTGGTAGGGATTTGTCAGAAATGTGGTCGCCAGGTCAGGGAGAAATACTTTGCCCCTAAGACTGGCTTACACAAGGCCATTGAAACAGTGTATGCCACAGCCGAATATTCCCCAGAGCTAAAATATTGTCTCGGCAAGGTAGAACTCAACGATTATGGTAGGCGAGTGAGAGAATGAAGCTGTGCAAACTCCAGAGTACTGGGGCCGGGGTACACCACATCACCGTCCCAGAGGCTTATCGCAAAGAACTGGGATGGGAGAAGGGCGACTACGTCCATATAAGGAAGGACGGCGACACTCTGATTCTGACTAAAATTGAAGTAACGGCTCTGGGATGAAACCTTTTTTTCAAACTTGTCCGACAGGTGAAAAGTACCCGAATCCGGGCCTTTTTCATCGGGCGGTTAAATAGCCCTCGGAGGTACACTTAAATATGTAGTAAACCATGTAGGTATTGCTACAAGAAAAACCACAAGCAGATTAAACTTAAATATGATGATTAGGAGAGATGAGCACGAAACCGCCTAAACATCCATGGGAAGGGACATTCAAGTTCAGCGATGAAGAATTGGACCTTGTAGATCGCATTAACAAGTTCCTCACCAGGCCTCTCTCTCCTCGGTGGATTTACTACGGACTCTTCGACGTGCCCGATGCAAAACAACAACGGATGCTCACCACTCTACTGAAGAAGGCCAGGCTCGACTCCAGGCAGTTGATACGCAGGGACATGGTGACGGATGACACCAGGACGCCGACCATTTGGAAATCTAGATGTTTGTGGTCTTAACGGAGATGGTTGTAAGGATTTCGAGAGATGCAAGGAGATGACGGAGGAAAGGGATAACGATGAGAAAAGATGATGGTGAAATACGGAGAGTAGAAGATATTCCAAAAGAACAAAGAGATACGGAATGGAGTAAACCTTTCTATGTCGGGAAAGAGGTTGAGTTGTTCGGAGTAAGAATGAAGGTAAAGCGGATTAAACAACTTCGAAAGGAAATCCATCTGGTACATCACACTGTTAAGATTCCATGACATCTCTTATCCACCAACAACAATCGTGGCTTGAACTATTGGCCGAAGTCTCAGTTCATCCTATTAGAATCGCTCGGACATGGGCAGATGGCATCACTCCTGTATCGACATGGACGCCTTCGAGAAGTCCTTGGAGATTGAAGAAGAGGAGGACGTCAGGTTAAAACGGTTTATTGAGAGCGTTACGAGCTGAAAAAGGAGTTGACAACATGCCAGGACCATTCGGATGGAGTATGCCGCCGGGAGCGTGGGAGAGCACGTTGCCGGGAGAGGAGCCAGAGCCTTCCGAGAAGGCGCAAAAGACGCTGGAGGTGTGGAGTTGAACGAAGAGAAAGAATCATGTGTAGATTGTAGCGAAGAAAAGCCATGCCATTATAAATGCAAAAGACCGAAAAACGAATGGAAGGATAATACGAATGTAGTCATACACTTAGATACATTGGTGATGTGGTGCGGTTGGTTCACGAACGATGTCGAGACGAACAATGGATATGGTTGCACCCATCCCAAACAAGAGGATACTGAAACGAATAGTGAAGGAAAGGAGGAAGGACGATGTTTTCCATTCTCATGTCCAATAGCATCTGAGTTGTATCCATCTAAGGAGCCGTTAAACAGGGGATATTTCCCAGATGCGACGAAGGAAGAACTTGACCGAGGTGATTACGACGACGGTTATATGCTTGTGTGGGATAAGTTTAAGGATTGAGCCAAGAGATGCCCCAATTCCTCCACAGGCTAAAGCCTGCGGTATCCTTGGGGGGATTTTATGACCGAAGCATATCCCCTGCATTGGCCTCCGGGCTGGCCTCGTACCCAATACCCGAAGAGATCCCAGTTTGGAAGCCACACCCTACACAAGACCGTTCTTTATCTACGTGACGAGCTTAGGCGGCTGGGTGCCAAGAACGTCGTAATCTCCACGAATATCCCAATCAAAATGGACGGAGACCCATATTCAAGGTACAAGACTCCTGACGACAAGGGCGTGGCCGTGTACTTCACATTGAACGGGGAGCCCGAGTGCTTCCCCTGCGACAGATGGGACCAGGTTGAGCACAACATCTGGGCCGTTGTAAAGACGATAGAAGCCCTCAGGGGCTTGGAACGGTGGGGGTCGAAGGACATGGTCAAGGCCGCCTTTTCGGGCTTCAAGGCCCTGCCAGAAAGCGGTACTGAATCCCAAATCATTTACTTCAAGGGGTGCGATACCTTGGAGAAGCTGAAGGCGCGGAAGTGGGAACTGGCCAAGAAACTCCACGCCGACAGAGGAGGGCATGATTTAGCCTTTATTGAGATGATGCAGGAGTATGATCGGCTGGAAAAGAAGATGCTGGCCGAGGGGGGCGCATAGGATGAAGACGTACAAGGTAGGGGCCAGGGGCAAGGAGCTGATACTGCGCGTCCCCTCCTTCGTAGCGGCCCAGCTCGGCTTGGAGAAAGGGGACAAAGTTACCTGGGAGCTGGATGGCGACAGGGCTGTAATGAGGAAGGCATGAACCCCAACAACCTCCCCGCCCGAATCTACGCCAGGATCTCAAAGCCCGAGGACGATTTTAAGATTTGGAAGAATCAGATACCGGCCTGTCAAGACTACGCCCGGCAGGCGGGGTTGACCCTGGAGGATCCCATTTATCTCGATTCGGGCTACACCGGCAGGAACGCGAACCGGCCCGACTACGAGCTCATGCTGCAACACATAACAGAGCTGGGGGACAGGTTCGCGATACTCGTTTACAAGCTGGACCGGCTCCACCGAAACGTTCACATGGGCCTTCACCTGCTGGAGATTTGCCTGGAGTACGAGATTCCGATCATCTCGGCCACAGAACCCGTCGATATCTTCAATCCCATGGGGATTATGCAGTATCAATGGATGCTTATGATGGCGGAGTACGAGAGCGCCCTGATATCGGACAGAACCAAGACCGCCCTTCGAAAGAGAGAGAAGACGGCGGATTGAAAATTCGGCCTTCAGAAACAGCCCAATACTCGACGATCTCCCTCTCCCGAATGGTAGAGTATGGGTGAGAAGACCCTGTGTTTAAAGGATGATGCTTAAAATCTCTCATCCGGGACCTCGCCCTACGTCGTCGGCGCCTGTCGATTTTTCATAGTGAAAGTGTGCGCTGCTACCCCCCGAGTGAAGGCGACTTTTCGACAATCGGTGAGATTCTAGTCCTCGTCCGGCAGCACGAACGTCCCATCGAGCGTAAGCTTCCTGAAGGGGGCGCCTTTCTTGTAGGTATTCCCCGTCTTTGTCTTCTTGGAGAGGAGCCCGGCATCAACCAAGGTCCTGAGACATTTCCACCGTACATTAGGATGGAGGTCCACCGGGTCCAGGCCGAGTCGCCGGGCCACGTCGTCTATGTCGCTCTTCTTGAAGCTGCTCTTTGTCAAGAGGGTGATGATGGTGAGGGCCCCGAAGTAGGCGGACATGATGAAGTCCGGGTTCTTGCCGGGCTTTGATTCCTGTGGCGGTGTCACTCTATTCGCCCCCATTCGTCAGTAGAAGTCGCCCGCTTTTTCCTCGCTCGGACGCCTCAGCATAGCGTTTCTAAGTTCAGGGACGCCCCCGGCCCACCCACATTTACATTGGGCGAGTTCCCAACCGAACCTATCAAACACGATTACAATTTTCTCACACTTCGGGCAGTTCCCCGCCGCTACTTTCTGTATTTCTTCTCCGTACATGTTCATCACTCCTTTCCCAGCTCGCCCGCCTTGAGCCTCAAGGCATGTAGCTTCTCGTCCTCCAGGTCCGGGTCCAGGACGTCGATCGCCTGCACGACGTCCTTGGCCGCGTTCACCGCGGCTCGCCTCAGCTTGGCCAGAGTATATGCGACCCTCAATATGCTGGCCTTGTCGCGCACGTTCACCTTTTCACCATTGGAATACCTCAGCCCGATATAATAATTTATGAGGTCGGAGGACATCGCCCTCTCTGCGTCCGTGTACTCGGGCACGTACTCAGCCGTCCATGCCAGGTACATCCTCAGCCTCTCCACGGTGTCCCGTTTCGGCTCGCGCATGAAGTTCATGGCCATGTGCTTTACAATCGGTGCCGCCGATTCTTTGGTGGGCAGGTCTATGAAAATCTTGAAGTCGAACCTGTCGAACAGCTCGGGCTTCATGTACTTAGGCCCCACTTCGTTGGCACACGCTATGGTCCTGATCTCAGCCGGGTACGTCCTCACAAAGCCACCGATGCTAATGGCAAACTCGCCATCCTCCAGCGCGTCCAGTAGGTTTTCCTGTTCGGGCCTTCCAAATTTATCGAGCTCGTCAATGGTCAACACCCTCCAAGGCGAGGCGTGGGCTAGGGGCATGGCCCCCAGTGTCGGTGGGTCGGTTCTGCAATCGACGGTCAGGCCAGGCCCCGACGATCTCGAACCTATGTAGGGTGCCCGGAACATGTGGGTCACGAACCGCCTTAGAATGCTTTTCGCGGTTCCGGGAGGGCCATACAACAGGACGTTGGCGCGGCCCCTGGAGGTCCCGGCATCCATCGGGGAAGCCAGCAATATGACTATGGCCTCCTTCGCCCTCTCAAGGCCGGATACCTCGGGAGCCACAACGCTGGCCCAGTGTTTCAGAGGGTCGTCCTGCGCTATGGCCAGGAACTCCTCCAGCATTTCAGGGGTCAGGTCGGCCATTGGAGGGCTCCAAACAGGCAATTCCGCCGGGCCCTCGGGCTCCAGTTCCAGGGCCGTCCTCACGGCCTCGGGGCTGGCCAGCCTGAGTACCTTCCGGTTCGAGCTCCCGGCGTCCTCAACCTCCGCTATGATGCCGGTTGAGACCAGGTGCCCGAGTTGGCCGGGCTCTACGTCCTGGAGGTCCTGGTAGGTCCAGCCGGGGCCCTCGAACGTGTATATCTTGGTCGGGTCGGTGCCGTCCGGGTGCTCGGCCTCGATTTTCAGGATTTGGGCCAGGATGTGCCTGTATTCCGGCCTCTTTTCCAGCACGGCGTATATGTCTTCAGGGCCAGGTCCCGGATGCTCGGGCGGTCCTGGTGCGGTTTCCTCGGGCTCCCATCCCCGTTCCTGGAGCCAGTTGAGCATGAAGTCGGGGCCGTAGCTCCCAAAGACCCAGCCCAGGTCCCTCTCCTGGTCCTCGCTCAGGGGGGGCTCGATATCCAGGCCCACGGCGTACCTCAGGATCACGTCGCCGCCGTGGGTGTCGTACACCCCGGCCAGGCTTTTGTTGGCGAGATCGCCGTTGCCCTCGCGCTCCAGCTTCTTTATCTCGTTTACCGCCATCTCCCTGGTAAACAGGCGTATTCCGGTCTTTTCCTGTATTGCCCGCATGTTGTCGGGAAGGGATGCCTGTTCGTCCAGCTCTTGTATGTCTATGGGCTCTTGGTATCCCTTGGCCAGCATGAGCCGGGATATTACGCTATGCTGTAGCTGTAGATTCATTATTTCCGGCATGGTTCATTCCTCCTTTGATATCCACACTCCCGCCCTCCCGTTGCCTGGTTGCAGGCAGGCCTCGGGGGGTAGGCCGGTGCCGTCGATTCTGACGTAGCACCGATTCCCGAGGGGGCAGGTGTCGGTCTCTCCGAGCTCGCATACCCACTCCCCGAAGTCGGGGATATCGGGCTTTATGGGCATGGTGCCCTCGGCCTCTGGGTAGTTCTCCAGGTCCAGCCGCCGGGTATCCTCGGGGACGTCCTCGGGCTTTGGGACGATCTTCTTAGGCTCGGCCATCGCCACCCTCTCCCTCTTGTTCCACCCGTTGAAGGGTGCGGTCCAGCTTTACCTGGTAGTCTCTCCGATCCAGGCGGAGCTGTTGCTGTCCACTGTCCCATAGTCTTCGATCTATGTGCTCTAACAAACTTCTCCTATCGGCGGCCTTGCAGGCCTCACAGGTGCAGTCCCTCCTTACACCGTCACCCAGGCCCATGTAAAATATTGCCCCGGTAAAGGATCGGAAAGTTTGTTCTTTTGTTGTGCCTCCATCATGCACCATACTATTCCCCTCCCTTACGTATGGGGCCATAGTTCCATTGAGGCCTATATCTGCCAGAGCCGCACCCCGCGTTAACCCATCTCGATATCCTATTTCCGTTTCGATCTCCGATTCTACCTTTCCCCGGTCTTCAAAAACAGCCCTTACACTAAATCCGCCCCGATTTACGAATATCCCAACGTGATCGCATAAGCGCCGGGTATCCCTATTCACCACGTCTATAGCCTGGTTAAATTTATGTTCCCTAACCCTGACTATAATCTCGTTATCGTCTTTTGTGTGATATGCCTGACCATAGTCCAGGCACGAATAGACGCAACCGAAACCTAATAAGGCTTCATTCATTGATATGCCGCGATCTGACCGATATACCTTAAAATCCAGGCTTTCCCACATCTCTTGCGGTATGGTGTCGCATATACCCTCTTGATATATGCCGCCGTCGCAGCCGCCGTGATCGCAGCTCTTTTCATACGTTCCTACTGTCCCATGACTATGTTTATTCTTAGCCCCGCATTTTGGGCATTTGCGGCCAGAAAAGCGATTCACTGGTTTATTGTAATTCTCGCATATCTTAAACCTGGTTACTTTCCCGGTGCCGTCGCACCAGGAGCACGTTACTCTTTCCAGGATTAAAACGCCATCCTCTATCCTCATTTATTCGTCCTCCCTCAGGGAACCTATTAACCCGGTCATATCTCCCGCGTCCTGGAAAGTTTTGGCCATAATGCGGCTTAAAACCTGATCTATGTCCTCTCCTTTGTTCATCATATCACCATAATACTCTATGGTGTATTTACTATATAAATTCTCCCTCACATCATTCTACATTACTATATCAATTTTTAGTTATGAGAAATTAACGAGAAAAACAATTTTTTTAAAAAATTTTAAAAAAAGAAAATTCCCGTTCCCGATCTCGAAGACCGGGCCCTCCCTCTCGCTTTAAATACGATCCGTCCCCCAAAACCCGAAACCGGGACGATACCCCCCTCATCCAGGGGGATTTTTACCTATCCGTGAAATTTCCTCCCAGAGCTGGAGCATCCCGCACCCGAAAGCGCACCCCTCCCACTGTGAAACCCTCTCGCAGTTGTCGCAGAGCTCGGTGGTGTCGTCCATGACGTAGGGAGGATATCCGGGGGACATAAGAGGGAGCTGTGGGGGTCGGTGAAAGTGAGACTTCGACAAATGCCGTACCCAATAAGTACCAAATACGCACCCAATACCGAAACCTTTATATACCCTGAAAACAATATAGGTATGGGATAAGTACGGGGTACTTACCCAGGAGCGTGAAAAAACATGGAGACGAAAAAAATAGACCAAATGATAAGAACGCACAACATGTACTTAATTAAAAACGATACCCAGATAAAGGTACGTGGGGCTGATAGAGCGCAGATGGACGTAATTCGGAATCATAAAGCCGAATTCATAGCCCGACTGAAAGAGATGAAGGAAGAAAAGGCCAAGGCCAATATAGACGCATATTCCCATCTGGAGGCGCAGTTACCCGCACTGCCCGAGTGGGAAACCGATGGCGACGATGTGAGAGCGAAGGAACTGATGGAGAGGGGCAACAGCATTCAGTATTACTCTGGCACGGAATCCGATGGCCTGAACCTGAGCGTGTCCCGCCAGAAGGCGGAGATTATGGCCGAGGCCCGACAGCACTGTAACCATGACATCTCGGTGAGTCTGAACAGAACATACACCGCCGATGCCAGGAAACTACTGGAGCGGGTGGTGGAGTGTAGAAAATGCGGAAAGGAGCACTGTGACAAGGTTTCTGATGAAGTGCCCCAAAGCGCCATGTGGAGGTAGAACGATAGTAGGATTTAAAGGAGCGTGAAAAGAACATGACAGATGTAACTTGTCCCCGATGTGGGAACGAAGTCCCTGAGGAGGATATGGCCCGATGCTGCCCATTCCTCCCCAAGGGAGCAGAGAGGAGCTGGGTAGATGAGGAAATATGTGCAGGGTGCCATGACGAGATTGTGGACGAGGCGTCTGGTCCAGCATGGACGGGAAGTCGCTTAGAGACTGAGGGAGTGTTGGATGAGTATTATAAGTGGCTGGAGGAGGATTAAACATGGTATATAGCCCGCCCCCCCGAGACAAGCGGGCCAGGGGGTGCAAGTCCCCCGGGCGGGCATCGGGGCCGTAGGCCCCAGAAAAGAAAAGGAGCGTGATAGAAGATGTCAACTAAAAAAGTTACCCTCAGCATCTCCGAGGAAATCTGGAATTGGTGGCAGGGACTTCCCGACAAACTCCTGCCTGTGGATGGATACAGGCTGAAGCTCTCCCAGGTAGTCGAAAGGGAGATGCGGAGGATTAGGGAGGATGCGGAGGGGTCGGGGTAAGGCTTCACCACCCCAGCGGCCCGTCCTGCCCGGTGCTGAAGACGTTGCCCGACGACGAGCCCATGTTCATGGCGGCGCCCTCGCTCAAGCCGTGGCTGTTCGTCATGCCCTCATATCGGTGTGAACCGTTGAACGTCATCTCGGGGTGCGTCACAACCCCCCCGACCACCTGCGCCGGTATCGTCAGGGAGGACAGGCCCCCGTTCATCAGGGCGTCGAACTCGGCCTCATTCGCCCTCATCCGGGTATCGGCGGATATCCCGCCGTAGAAGTCGATTATGCTTTGAATGAGGTCGTCCCTGGAGGATTTGAAGTTCGCCAGGTCGCTCCTGAGGGCCTGTGATGCCGCCTGCATACTCGCCATCTGATCCCGCACGACCCTGAAGTACTGCCCCATGGGAGCCTCCGGCGCCGCATGGCCGGGCACGAACAACTGCCCCAGGCCTCCCATAGGGATGCCGTTGATGCTCTGTACGTTTGTTAAGTGATAAAAGTTGAAGTTCACCATTCCCCGGCTAATGAATATCGGCCTGGCGGAGGGGCCTATGGCCAGGAGGTCGGCATAGATGGACGGGCGCCCCTGATCATAGACCAGCGCCAGGCCCGGCACCCTGTCGAGCTTGTTCTGCTGAAGCGTATCAATCATGGCCCTGTTGTCCTGGATTCCGGCGGTGTTGGCCCCTATCCGCCGGTCCAAATCGTCTATTCGGGCCTGGTTCTCCAGGATCGCGGTGTTCAGGCCCGCGACGTCCTGCTGCAAAATCCCTATGTTGGCCTCGTTGTTGTGGACGCGGGGTACAATCCTGGTCCTCACGGTCTCGCTCAGGGCAGCTATATCCGCCTGGTTGTTCTGGATTCCGACGGTATTGGCCCCTACCTGCTCGCTCAATGGTGCGAGGTCCCCGGTGGTGAGATAGTTGTCCATGTGGACCCCGTTGATGCTCTGTATGGCCTCCAAGTGGTGAAAGTTAAAATTCACCTTTCCCCGGCTGATGAACAGCGGCCTGGTTGGGTGGCCTATGGCGAGGACATCGCCGGTGAAGTAGATGGACGGGCGCCCCTGGTCATAGACCAGGGCCAAGGACGGCACCCTGTCGTACTTGTTGTTGACGGCGGCGGCCAGGTTGTTGTATTGCTCTGCCGTCACAAAGCCCGCGCCCGCCACGATGGCCACGACCTCCTCGGGGGAGAGCACCTTGTCCTCTCTCCCCGCGAGTGCGTCGATTCGGCTGGTTTGCCGGGCCAAATCTTCGGCCAGGTCGTTGATGTCCTCGGCCTGGCCCGTTTGGCCCTGGGCGAGGGCCTGGAGCGCGGCCTGGTTGTTCTGGGCCAGGGCCGTGGTGGGTGCTAGGAGCGCGGCAACCTGTTCCTCATTTACAAAGGGGCTGCCCATGGCGAGAGTGTCCAGGTCTGTACGTACCTGGGCAAGCTGGCCCTCTAGGACGTCGATTCTCTCTTCGAGGCCTTCAATGCCTGGGATGCCGGGCAGGGCCGCCTTTATCTGGGCGATCTCCCTCTCCAGCGCGTCCACCCTGGCCGCTGTCGCGTATATCGTGGGTATGGGCCTCCCCTCGTCCAGTATCGGTCCCGGTAGTCCAAATCCAAATAGTGTCATCAACAATCACCCTCTTTTCTTATTACATCACATATTTATTTCGGTATATATTCCTACGTTTCCCTTATCTTCTACTTCTGCCTCTTCTTTCGTGCGATACTCATACCAGCAGCCGCAATCCTCGCATATTGCCAGGGTCGCGCTGTCTATGAAGCCTCCTGCCGCAGTGTATCTTGTCCCTTGGGGCGCGGTCCTTCTTCTTTCGCTGCGGCAAGCTGGGCACGGTCTCATTTAATCACCAGAGTCTATAGTGAGCTTCTAAGAGCATTATTGTCAAGCGACAGTATTTTATATCGCTATGACCCGAGCACGGGAGACGGCAATCTTCACAATACTTCAAGAGTTTCACGTCATCTACTCCGTATCTTGATTATATTCTGAAATTTGACGGGTAACTTCAAATTTGGAATCGTGGAGGCCGTCGTTGCCGGAATCCGGGACAGTTTCAGCGTCAATGGCTCGGCTTTCGGGCAGTAGTGGAGCTCTTCGTATGTATTTATGATGTGGCCACACCTGGGACATGCGATATATTGGCGGGGCCTGTCGTGCGTTCCCTCGACTCTCCGGCCTTCGGGCTCTTTCTCCATTTGCCTCACCGTACTATAGTGTCTCTCAAGATATTTAAATTATCAGTCTCCTATCTNNTAGATCTCGTCAAGAAGACGGTGCCAGTATTCGTTCAGGTTCTTGAAGTCCTCCCAGGTGATGTCTATTGCATCGCGGGCGCCGAAGGTTATGATGTCGGTGCCTTGGTCCCATACATCTTCAGCAATCACCGCGCCGCCGATGGTCAGCTTGGTCTTCAGCTTGTTCGCCTCCTTCTCCACCATGAACTCGTATGGCGTCTTTTGGGCCTGGGGCATCCCGAACCTGTTGTTTATGAAGTCTATCCAGATGTTCACTTTCCCCAATGTATCGCGGAAAGATGCAGCCGGGACCTCGACGGGGGAAGGCCTCGGGCCAGTGGTAAACGTGCTGTCTTGGAGCTCGTACGTGGTTTGCAAGATGTCGTCTAGCCAGAACTCTAATTTTGCTGTCTTTCTCTCGATGTCGAACTCGTACTGGGTGTGTATCTCCGTCATGTCTTTTTGCCTCCTTAATATGGGTGGTAGTATATACTGAGGTCTATCGTATCCGCGTTTCCAGAGCTGGATGCCACGGCCCCCGATATTCTGGTGTTGGCGGCCAGAATGACGTCCTGAAACGGTCTATCTAGTGTTTTCGTTAGTGCTGCCGCCCTCGTGGCCCTGACCCTTCCTATTTCCACCTCGGAAGATGCCGCGCCCTGATACAAGACTATCTCGTATGTTGCGTTGGCGGATAGGCTCGATATGGAAATCCAATGTATGTCGAACTCGGTTGTTATCGTGTTGGCTGGAACTATTTCTACTATACTTCCCAAGNNTCGTCGTCCATTGTCGGGTAAACCTTACACGCACTATGTACGTGTTCTTGTAGGGTGTCCACACGCTCAATTACGCTCCCAGTCTGGTTGTGGGCCACCGCTCTGGTGAATCCAGTTACCAGCACCTCGTATAGGTCCGGGCTCCCGTCTATGCTTCCGAACAGGGTACTCAAAGCCCTGTCCAGGTTGTCGAGGTTCGCTATTCTCCCCGCGCTGAGTGTGCTGAGGTCTGGAATGTTCAGCAGCTCGGAGTTGTTTATGTTGTCTATATAGCCGATTACTGTGGGGGTGAACGTCGTGAGGTCCT
>JABAOF010005958.1_pt1 | contig 22301 bp, 17 predicted proteins | sample 7062171 | NCBI WGS metagenome assembly JABAOF01 (sample SAMN14538628, study PRJNA623070) | marine sediment metagenome | biome: marine biome [ENVO:00000428]; feature: marine pelagic biome [ENVO:01000023]; material: deep marine sediment [ENVO:00002113] | place: India: Gulf of Khambhat ...
TCTCCCCATCCTATAGCCTACCATATCAAACAGCTGTGCAAGTAGGGCTGGAAATGGTAGATGGTATCAACCCCCTGCAATTGAAGGCATTCCGCGATTTCATGGCTGATGCCACTGGTTTCTCCTCAGAAAAATACAGCGTAACATTGCCTCCGTTTCCAAATGGTGATCCTAACCAGCCATGGGAAATTAAAATTAATTCACATAAACTGGGTCAGCTGAATGTCGCTTATATTCTTTCTGAATATCCTATCGACTCTATTGATTTAACTCTGATCGAAGAAGATAAAGGGGTATACATTTACCAAAATGAATTAGCCCGACCACGCGCATGGATACAGAACTCTCAAGATCTCTCGTCCCCGGTTTGGCAAGCCGTCGATTCGATTATTCGGATGCCGAATCGGATCACAATTAATGCGAAAGGGCCAGGGACGTTGGTGCTTAGCGAGATTGCCTATCCTGGGTGGAAGGTCACAGTAGATGGGACAGAGGCAGAGTTGAACGCGGTGGACAATCTTCTGCGAAGCGTCAACCTAAGTTCTGGCAACCATGAGATTATGTTTAACTTTCAACCATGGACCGTCTATTTAGGAAGCGTAATAACACTTGTCGCCCTTCTCGCCTTGATAATAATTTGGACGCGAAGATGACCAAGCGTGAACGTTCGTGGATTTTTCTCTATTCTGTTGTATTGGTTCTTTGTACCTCCATCCCATACATTCTAGGGTACTTTACTCACGGTGATACTTGGCAATTCACGGGATTTGTTTTTGGTGTCGAAGATGGAAATTCCTACATTGCCAAGATGATCCTTGGCTCTCGAGGGGATTGGCTCTTCCGTACACCTTACACGAGTTTTCCCCAGAGAGGTGTATTAGCATTTTTGCCATATTTAGTCTTAGGTAAGCTCGCTACCGGCGTAGGCATCCACGAGCAGATGGTTGCCTTATTTCACCTCTTCCGCGCGCTCGCGACTCCAGTCGGCATATTTGCTACATACCATTTTGTGTCGTTGTACGTGAGCTCTATTTGGTGGCGTCGTTGGGCAACGATATTGGCGACCGCCGGGGGAGGTCTAGGATGGTTCTTGATCCTCATTGGGAGCTCGTCATGGCTTGGGAGCTCACCGCTTGACTTTTATTCCCCTGAGACATTCGGTTTTCTTTCTTTTTATGGCCTACCCCATTTGATCTTAGCGAGAGCGTTTCTGCTTTTTGGTCTGATCTTCTATCTTCAATCCAAAGACACAACCAAATCGGGGTGGATTGCCGGGATGTTCTTCTTGGGGCTCCTTCTGGTCCAACCGATAGCGATCATACCGGCGTATACAATTATCACGATTCATTTGGGATTTTTAACAGTAAAGGAGTACCGTCGTCAAAATTGGCAGAACATCAGACCTTGGCTGGGTGCTGTCTTGAAAATTGTCATCCTATCCTCACCGTTGGCGATATACTTGGGATACTCCTTCTTACAGGATCCGTTCTTAGACGCTTGGACCTCTCAAAACGTCATCCTTTCCCCAAACCCTGCACATTACATTGTCGCGTATGGCATGATCATTCTGCCGACTTTGAAGGGCGTATGGCGAATAGTGCAAGAGAGGGATCATAAGGGATTACTTTTACTCGGATGGATCATCCTTTTTCCGATATTAGCGTATGCACCCTTCAATCTCCAACGTCGTCTGCCAGAAGGAATTTGGGTCGCACTCATATCTTTAGCGGCGATTGGCTTGATGGATTGGTTAAAAAACAAGCTAAAGGTTGAACGATGGGTTGGAAGGACTTTCCTTTCGTTTGGACTTCTGAGTAGCGCTCTTCTAGTAGCGGTTGGTATCGAGGTTGCGATTCGACCCGATGAGCCTGCCTTCCGTAAATACGAAGAGGTAGATACTATGTCTTGGTTGAATGATGAGGCGGAACCAAAATCCGTTGTCTTGACAGCCTTTCAAACAGGTAATGCGCTTCCAGCGTGGGCACCGATCCGAGTAGTCATAGGCCATGGCCCAGAAAGTGTGAATCTTGAAGAATTGGAGCTTCAAGTAGATGCTTTCTATGGTGAGAAGATGACCGATCAGGAACGACTTCAGTTCATCAGGAGTCAAGAAGTGCAATACGTATGGCATGGCCCTCTAGAAAAAAACCTAGGATCGTGGAGCCCAACTGGGTCAGATTTCCTGACTCTGGCCTACAGCAATGCTGACTACAAGGTTTACCACGTTCTGAGTTCAGATGATTGAAAGACGTAGACCATTCACCGTGCCTTTGTCTGAGAAGGAAAATGTTACACGTTTTAGCTAGTGAACCCACTACACAGATGATGTGATGAGTACGAGTAAGGTAAGACATCTACCCATTCTTTTGGTTATCCTCGGACCTCTTATACTTTTTGGGCCCATGCTTCTGCGAGGCGAGGCATTATTCTGGGGAACACCTTTACTTCAATTCGTGCCCTGGCGAGAATATGCATTTCAAATCCTTAGCCAAGGTCAGCTGCCGCTATGGAATCCACAGCTTGGTATGGGGGCTCCTTTACTCGCGAATTACCAATCTGCGCTGCTCTACCCACCTAATTATCTACTCCTGATTACGGGAACAGCATGGGGGCACGGATTATTAGTAGCGCTCCATTTAATGTGGGCAGGTATTGGGATGGCAACCCTGACTCGTCAACTTGGCTTGGGTTCCTTGGGACAGTCTGTATCCGCCCTAGCTTTCGGTCTCTCAGGATACCTCGTGGCAAGAGGTGGATTCCTGAGCATCAATGCAGCCGCGGCTTGGTTGCCTTGGGTCCTCTTGGCGGTTGACCTTCTCGTGAGACGTATGGAGAAGGAAGGGTGGAGGAGGGATACGATCAAAGCCGCATTGTGGCTTAGTGCAACCCTAGCTCTCCAATGGCTTGCAGGCCACGCGCAAATTGCCTGGTATACCTTAGTTCTCGCTTGCGTTTGGGCGTGCTGGAGAACGATACGTTTGAGAGGTCGGAACGGGCTTATGTGGTTAAGCGTTTTTATCATCGGTGCAGTTGTGGTAGCTTTTGGATTATCGGCAGCGCAGTTGCTCCCAACCGTGGAGTACCTCCTCAACTCCCATCGTGTGACGATGCTTGATCCTCAGTTTGTGATGACTTACTCGTTCTGGCCATGGCGTCTGCTTGACCTGATCGTGCCTGGCCTCTTCGGCAACCCAGCGCTTGGGAATTATTGGGGTTATGGGAATTACTGGGAAGACGCGATATATATCGGAATTCTGCCCATGCTATTGGCGCTGATCGCAATTTGGCGAGGTATTCGAGGGAAGGATCAGACGTCTCTTACCCGTTTTCTCATCGGTCTAGCTCTCGTGGCTTTGATTTTCGCGCTCGGGAAGAACACCCCTATCTTCCCACTGCTCTTTCGTTACGTGCCAACCTTTAACCTGTTTCAGGCACCAGCCCGCTGGAATCTGATTCTGAGCTTCTCGCTGGCTTTATTAGCAGGAATAGGCGCTGAGAATTGGCGTGCCCCAACCGGTCGGGCGCTTTACTGGACAAGATTAGGTACTGTGGGGGCAGCTGTTGTGGGGATTGCAGCATGGATAGGATCGCAACTCATTGTTGGTGTGGAACCGAGCTTCGTCCGCGCATTTACCGTTTCAGGATTCTGGTTGTTTGTCGCTGGAGTCGTAATTCTGAAGGCGCCTGAGACCCTCTCATGGAGATGGGTATCCGTAATAGGGTTGGTGGTCCTAGCTGATTTAATCCTTGCAGGATATGGATTGAACCCCAGCATTCCATTAAGCGTGTTTCGTGGAGATAGTGCCCTTCAAGGTGTCGCTATGGCTGACCATCGAGTGTACATGCCTTCCGATGTGGAATACGAGTTGAAGTTTATACAAACTCACCGGTTCGATACTTTTAACCTGAACATGGATTGGCGAATTGTACGTGATATCGGTTTACCTAATACGCCGATCTTGGATGGCATCAGCTCAGCGAACAACTTCGATCCTCTATTACCCTATCGCTTCGTTGTGTGGACTGAGATGATCGAAGAATTGCCGCCTGACCGTCGCTTGAACCTCCTTGCCCTGATGGATGTGGAATGGCTTGCGGTTTTGGATACTGTATCCGATTTGGGTGTGAAATATGAAAACGTCCCCGATGCTGAAAGAATTCGTCTGGTTCCGGAAGCCGTTGCTGTGAGTTCCGCTGTCGAAGCGCTAGCCATTGTGTCCAAGCCGGAGTTTGATCCCGGCAGAATCGTTGTACTCGAGGATGAAACCTTGTTATCCCTTCCGATTGGAGGAGGGGGTGATGTGGTTCAAATCGAGACTTCAGATCCGGGCCTGGTTTCCCTTCGTGTTGAAACAACCCAGGGATCATGGTTGCTTCTCTCTGATACTTGGTATCCAGGCTGGAGTGTTGAGTTGGATGGTGGAAAAACGAAACTTTACAAAGCCGATTATCTCTTTCGGGCTGTTTGGGTTCCGTCGGGCGAGCATACTCTAGAGTTTCGCTATCGCTCTCCGCTCTTTCTTATCGGAGGGGTGTTGAGTGTATTAGGTTGGATAACCATGGCAACGATCGGGTGGCGATGGCGAAAGATAGAATAAGAGCGAACTGGCCTGCGCTCATTGCTTTGGTCGTCTCATGTGCCTACGTACTTTGGCGGTTATCAACTTCAGGTTGGGATCCCGTATCCCTTGCTGAACTGGGATCGCATTATGCTGAAGGCGATCCTTTAGGTACCGAGGGGTATGATGGGCAATTCACATATTACCTTGCGTTAGATCCCAACCCGAGCACGGTTGAGAAACGGCTCGATGTCCCCGCTTATCGCTATCAACGAATTCTCTACCCAATCCTTGCAAGGGTGATTGCCGTGGGTGATGTATCAATCGTTCCATGGGCACTCTTGGCTGTCAATCTATTTTCTCACGCAATTGGCACCTGGGCGGTGACGCAGTACCTGGTCGATCATAATCTGTGGCGAGGTTATGCACTTATCTATGGTCTTTGGGTCGGGTTGGTTGTGGGCGTCGGTCTTGATCTTAATGGACCCCTGGCTTATGCCCTTGTCGTGACAGGATGGTTTCTCTATCATCGCGGGCGTTTTCTTCCCGGCGCCTCTTTAATCGGGCTGGCTCTATTCACCAAGGAAACGAGTCTATTATTTTGGTTTCCGCTCTTACTCTCTGAAGTCTTAAATGAAAGGAGGTGGCGCGGTTTATCCTTGCTTTGTGCTGGTGGGATCCTATTCGGTGGTTGGCAGCTTTGGTTGTGGCGGGAATTTGGTTCTTTTGGTTTGGGCAGTGGGGGAGCAATGGCAACTCCTTTTGAGTGGATACCTTTTATGGGTTTATGGCGAATCGGTCAAATCAGCTTGATGACCTTGGGGATTTACATCTTGATGTTTGGGCCGACAATTGTCTTACCTTCAGTGTGGGGGGTGTTTAACAGTCTTGGAGCACTTCGTCGCGATGAGAAGCATCCTGAGACTTGGGCATTATTAATCAATAGCCTTTTTATCGTTTTCATGCCTTTTTCAACCTTCAGAGAACCGTTAGGTATCTTGAGAGTTGCAGCAGGTTTGGTAGTAGCGGTAATCCTTTTCGCAGTAAAACAAAGGGATAGGCGGGCGTTAAATTACGGTATTTTCTGGGCAGCTCTATTGGTAGTCCTTTTCAAAGGTTGATCTATCATATTGATATTTATTCCATGAGCTCATCTATAGCATCACAAAATCCTCTTATGTTAGCAGTGCTTAATCGATCCCATAAATCCACTCAGATTCCTCGGAATTTATTTGTTTGTTAGGTCATATTTTGATTATGCTGCATTAACTACTTTCGAAGAGTAAGGAGGAGTTTCTGCAGGGTGCTGACGCAGCCCGCAAACCCTCATATAGCGGTCATCCTCTCGCGGTTGGTCTTTTTCTGTGGCAGCTTATTTAAGCTAATCTGGAGATAGAGAGGGTACAATTTGAGACAAGAATAGAGGCCTTTGAACCGCCATTTGATTCAAACAAGATCTCACATCTCCACAGGGTAATTGCGTGGATGATATCAAACAACTTGCAGAGCGTTTGATCGCCAATATCGAGAAGGTTATCATCGGGAAAACCGAAGCCATCCGATTGACGGTCCTTGGATTGCTCTGTCAAGGCCATATTCTCATCGAGGATGTTCCTGGTACTGGCAAGACGATGCTGGCTAGAAGCCTCGCCCGATCGATCGGTTGTACCTTCCGTCGAATCCAATTCACCCCTGATATGCTTCCTAGTGATATCACGAGGGTATCCATCTTTAATCAGAAATCTCGAGAGTTTGAATACCGCCCAGGTCCAATCATGGCTCAGATTGTGCTCACGGATGAGATTAACCGGGCGACCCCCAAATTACAATCTGCGCTGCTTGAAGCGATGGAAGAAAGACAGGTCACAGTCGATGGCGTAACTTTTCCCTTACCTAACCCGTTCATGGTTCTCGCAACTCAGAACACTATCGAGTACGAAGGAACCTTTCCTTTACCAGAGGCACAATTGGATCGGTTCCTCCTGAGAATTCAACTCGGTTACCCCGGCACATCAAATGAGATAGAGATTCTGGAAAGGCAGAAACTCGGGCACCCCATCCATGTTTTGGAGTGTGAAGTAACCATTGAAGAATTGCTGGCTGCGCAATCTGCTATACGGAGGGTGACGATCACAGATGAGATCAACCGTTATATCGTTAATCTTGTTGAGGAAACTCGCAACCACGACGAGGTTTATCTCGGCGCCAGTCCAAGAGGAAGCCTAGCACTATTCCGTACATCTCAAGCGTTGGCAGCTAGTTTAGGTCGTGATTATGTCCTCCCGGATGATGTGAATCGGATGGCGAGTCCGACCCTGTCTCACCGCCTGGTCCTTGCCTCAGCCGCTCGGATCAAGGAGATCGATGCCAAGGATATCATTTACGAATTGACACGTAAAATTCCGGTTCCAGGTAGTGAGGGGCTTTGACATCCCATAAACAGGAGGGGGAAGAGATCCGTCCTGCTTCAGTTTGAAAGATCCGATGGATCAACGGATGCGTGAACCCCTTCTACTATAGCATTCAACCTAGCCAACTATGTGTTGGAGTTTTCGATGGATCAACGTTACCTGAACGTGACTGTGTTCGTTGCGGGGATGACAACCCTCGCGATCGAATTGTCGGCTTCACGGTTGCTTGGGAATATTTTCGGGACAAGTAATATCGTATGGGCAAACATCATCGGTTTGATTCTTGTATACCTGGCGGCAGGCTATTTCATTGGTGGGCGTTGGGCTGATCGTTCACCGTATGCGGATACATTTTACCGATTGATCGCTTGGGGTGCCTTCACCGCTGGCTTGATTCCTATTGTTGCGAGACCCGTATTGCTGAACGCGGTAAAAGCTGTTGAACGCTTAGATTCGGCGGTTATGGTAGGTTCTTTTATCGTCATTTTGGTTCTTTTCAGTCTTCCTGTAACACTTCTTGGTTGCGTCTCGCCTTTTGCTATAAGGTTAGCGATCAAGGATACTGAGCAGGCTGGTCGAGTATCGGGACGGATATATGCAATCTCAACGCTGGGTTCAATACTCGGCACTTTTCTCCCTGTCTTGTTGTTGATCCCCTCAATTGGAACTGCTCGAACCTTCCTCGTTTTCAGCTTAGGTCTCCTGGTCGTGGCTCTAATCGGACTCGGCATGGAAAGTTGGCGATCAGCAATCAAACAAGTGTGGATGCCGATCCTTCTACTAATCCTAGCTGCGATTGTCTTACCTGGATCCGTGAAAAACACCAGGGGACAAATCTATGAAAAGGAATCGGCCTATAACTATATCCAGGTTGTCGAAGAGGAACCTGGGGGAATGCGTTACCTTCTCTTAAACGAAGGACAGGGTATTCATTCCGTTTATGCGCCGGATTTGNNTCTTGAACGAAGGACAAGGGATTCATTCCGTTTATGCGCCGGATTTGGAGGTTACCTACGGAACGTGGGATTATTTCCTCGTAGCGCCCTTCTTTAACGCCCCTCCTGTGTCTTTAGATAGCGTCAATCGCCTTGGATTGATAGGCCTTGCAGCGGGAACGATCGCCAAACAATTCACGCAGGTGTTTGGATCGATCCCCATTGATGGATGGGAGATCGATCCTGATATTGTGGTGACTGGACAGTCGCTGTTCTCTATGAACGAACCAAATTTGAATGTGATCGTAGCAGACGGACGCTGGGGTCTTTCCCATAGCCAGTATCGGTACAATGTGATCGGCGTGGATGCTTACAGGCTTCCATACATTCCTTGGCATCTAACGACACAGGAATTCTTTCTCGAGGTTTACAATCACCTCGACGCGGATGGTGTGATGGTCATAAATGTCGGTCGTACCCCTGGTGATCGACGATTGATCGAGGCGATGGTTGGCACTATTGGATCTGTGTTCTCTACCGTCCATGTGGTTGATGTACCGAATACATTTAACACCATTCTTTACGGTACTGTTCAACCTTCACGCGCCGAGAATTTGGTAGCGAATCATGTCTTACTAGAGAGTGAGGGTGCTCCGTTGGCATTATTAGATTCAATGAAGCGAGCAATTGATAATCTACAACCAACACCCCTTTCGGATACCGTGTTCACTGATGACTGGGCTCCAATTGAGATGTTAACCAACGCAATGGTGATCCAATTTATCCTCGGCGGCGAGTTGGATATCCTCCGCTAGATGGGAGCGAATTGTGGTTTCTTATAATCAATTAAAGACATGGCAAAAAATCATCCAGTGGACATTGCAGATACTCATTCCCATCATTCTCATTTTATCAAGCGTGTGGATTTTGCTTAATACGGCGAAGTGGTGGATTCAGATAGAATATCGACTCCCGGGTTTTCCGGAAGATAAGTACGGTTTCACGCTGGAGGAAAGGCTCTTTTGGTCGGCGATCGATATCGAATATCTGCTCAATGATGAAGATCTTGATTACTTTGATGATCTTCGCCTCGATGATGGTTCGCCGATGCACAATCAGCGAGAGTTAAGACACATGGATGATGTTAAACGCCTGATCCATGCTGTTTGGTATGTATTAGGTATTGGATTGGCCCTCGGCCTAATTTTTGAGGTGTCCCTCGGGATTTTCGCCGACTCAAGAATCGCGCTTGANNCTCATCTTGGTGGGATTCTTGATCCTCGGAGTTATCGTGGGATTTGGTGTCTTATTTGTTGGGTTCCACAGGATCTTTTTCGAGGGGAATACCTGGCTCTTTCTTTTTTCGGACACATTTATTCGTCTTTACCCAGAGCGCTTCTGGCGTGACACATTCATACTCCTCGCTCTAATCTCCGCCGTCTCGGGCATCGTTGTTTATCTTCTTTCGAAGTTGCTCTTGAGGAGAATGCGAATATAAGCACGATGTCTTAGGGCGCTTACATCACACCAACGATGGATACGCACAATCGTGTGCTCGCAGGTTTATTCTCAATACATGGCGTATACGCTTCTCATGCCCCATATTTCTCGAGACGTTCGGCATGTGCCATGAGCTGCGGCATAAGATCGATTGTGGGGAAAGTCCCAAGACCACCTTGGGCACATGTCCGTTCGCCAAAAGTCGTTTGACTATCAGGTAGTCCTGTCGCTGGAGCCCACAGCAAAGTGGGAACTGGATGCCAGGAATGCTTCTCCAAGCGCACTGGCGTGGAATGATCGCCTGTGACACAGAGCACATCGGGTTTCAGGTCTAACAACAATGGAAGCGCTTCATCCACGGTTTCTATGATATCGACCTTTCCCATGAAATTTCCATCCTCGCCCATGCTGTCGATCTTTTTAATATGGACGAAGAAGAAATCAAATTTCTCCCAGATATCTCCTACCACACGGAATTCATCTGCGGGAGTGTCACCTTGAAAGTTCTTTACCTCCATGCCGACGAGTCGGGAAATACCTCGATACATTGGGTAGACTGCGATACAAGCGGCTTTTAAACCGTAGATCTCAGGGAATTGTGGTAAATCAGGGTCGGTGGAGAAACCACGAAGTGTAAACCCATTTGCTCTCTTCTCTTCCGCTAGTCGTGCTCGAGCCTCGATCATCCATCTTTCCACCAGATCAGCAGTCTTTTGTGAGCCCTTTTCCCTCGCTCGAATCGGAAAGGGTTCCACACCAGTTGCTTGTGGATCGGTGTCCTCAAGCTCGGGCTCTAGGCCCTCCCCGCGCATGACGATTACGAATCGATACTCTCGAACATGTTGGACCTCTACCTCCGCGTCTGGAATCTGGATCTCCGATAAGCGTTCAACGAGAGGTATCGCTTCATCTGACGGTATACGCCCAGCTCGACGATCAACGATTAAGCCATTCGAATCAAGTGTACAGAAATTACCTCGAGCAGCGATGTCCCCCTTGTTTACCTGCATCCCGATTCCCCTAGCTTCGAGAACCCCTCGGCCAACATCATACTGGATCGGATCGTAGCCAAATAGTGCTAGGTGAGCCGGCCCAGAGCCAGGTGTTATGCCGGGCCGAATGGGGATCATTTGTCCTAGCGTGCCTTCGTAAGCCAATCGATCTAGATTTGGTGTACGGGCGGCCTCCAGTTCAGTTGGTCCTCCCAGTTCTGTTGGTAACCCTCCCAGGCCATCCAACGTAAGGAGGACGATTTTGCGATCGTTTATCAGGTGTAATTGGCGCATCAAATGGAAATCTGGCATATGACTACCCCCATTTGGGATAAGAAAGCCCCCACACCCGTAAAGGTAAGGGGGCTCAGTTCCAGAACATGCAATCGGCTATTTAATTGCTTTCTGCTCCCCCTCAGGCTCGAAGAGGTGCATATTGTCCATATTGAAAACCAATTGCGCCTTATCACCAACACGGAGTTGAGAACGGGGATCGATCCGACCGACGGACACAAATTCACCCAGCATCAGGTGCATGAAGATCTCATTACCCATTAACTCGGTTACATCGACCTGAGCCTCAACCGGTGCAGAATGGATGCCGGGAGGAGCGAACAATGGGTCGTGGATATCGTCAGGACGAATTCCGAAAACCACCTGTTTGCCAGCGTGTGAACCATACATATCGACCTTGTCATCAGGTATTGGGACTTGGAATGCTTTAGTATCAATTACCAATCCACCATCAGCTCGATCCAAACGAGCGTTGAAGAAATTCATCGCCGGTGAGCCGATAAACCCTGCCACGAAGACATTCGATGGGTGGTCGTATAAGTTTTGAGGTGTATCAACCTGTTGAAGGATGCCATCCTTGATCACCGCAATACGGGTGGCCATCGTCATGGCCTCTACTTGATCGTGTGTGACGTAGATAAAGGTGGTTTGCAGACGCTGGTGAAGTTTGCTGATTTCAGCCCTGGTTTGGACCCTCAGCTTTGCGTCTAGGTTTGATAGAGGCTCATCGAAGAGGAAAACCTTTGGCTCACGGACGATTGCTCGACCTACCGCGACACGCTGTCGCTGACCACCAGAAAGTTGACGCGGTTTGCGATCGAGCAGTGCTTCGATCCCAAGGATTTCCGCTGCCTCTTCCACCCGTGTCTTGATCTCCTGCTTCGGTGTTTTCCGCAGCTTGAGGCCGAATGCCATGTTGTCATAGACAGACATGTGTGGGTAGAGAGCGTAGGATTGGAACACCATCGCGATGTCTCGATCCTTCGGTGCGATATCGTTTACGACACGATCTTCGATCAAGATTCTACCTTCTGTGATCTCCTCCAGTCCCGCCAGCAAGCGTAAAGCCGTAGTCTTTCCACAACCTGACGGCCCTACCAGCACTAGAAATTCCTTATCTTCTATATGAATATCCATATCGTTAACTGCAACGACGTCTCCGAAGCGCTTGGTTACGTTCTTATAAGTTACGCTGGCCATGGGCCGTCCTCCTTCTATTGGGTATCGTGCTATTAATTATACACTCCCTATTTTGAGGGTCAAAGATTGGACACACGTTGAGATATTCGGAAATAAGAGCTGATAATCTAACCAACCCCGACCAGGTGCTGAAGCCAAGACTTACGACGAGGCTGGGATGGATTCTGTTTTAGAAACAAGCACATCATCCTGAAACCATGGAAGGGTGACGGCCACACAATAAAGCCCCCCGAGTTTGTCGAAGGGTGCTTTATGGTTTGCACACAGGCACGTTTTCCCTCGACATTCATCCTTCAGCAAGCTCATGAAAGCCCCTTCGATGGGCAAACTTCGGAACGCCCAGGATGGGCAAGATAAGGATCGAGACAGGAAAGAACTTTCGTCAAAGTTCGCTCATTGTGAGTAGATGACAAGTTCTGTTATCCGGGTGTAAAAAAATCATTTTGAAAACACACCATCGGCTTATTAGTTGACGGTCATACCGCTCTCTGGTATATTCGTCGAGGTGCGATCAATGGTGGAAGATCGAGACTGGAACCGAAACTCCGCCCCTCGATGGCGGCGTTTTGTACGTTGGCTAGAGCCTGGAATAGGCGTTAAACGGTGGTTGGGATTGATGGTTATCGGGACCGCTTTGATCGGTTTTGGACTAGCCATCGTAATACTTGATATCTATCGGACCCACCCCGAATCACCTTGGCTGGTGTTGCTGAGTTTAAGCGCGTTACCGCGCTGGTTGAGGGCGCTCATATTCGGTGGCGTTGGCTTCGGGTTACTCATCTTCGCCGTTGTAGCTTTGAACCGTACCCTCCTCGCGCCGTATCTGAGACCAGGAAAACCAATCGTAGATGCTGTGGCCAAACATCGCCGCCTTGGGCGTGGCCCGAGAATCGTGACCATAGGCGGCGGAACGGGCTTATCGGTTTTATTGAGAGGGTTGAAAAAATATACCGGAAATCTGACCGCGATCGTCACTGTCGCCGATGACGGGGGATCATCGGGTCGTTTGCGTCGATCTCTTGGTCTTCCCCCTCCAGGTGATATTCGTGCCTGCATCGCAGCTCTTTCAGATGACGAGGATTTGCTTACACAACTGTTTCGTTATCGATTTTTGGAGGGAGAGGAACTTAACGGTCACTCGTTTGGAAATCTATTCATCGCTGCCTTAGCGGGGGTTACCGGTAGTTTCGATCAGGGGATCATGGAAGCGGCTCGAATCCTCTCCATTCGGGGTACGGTGCTTCCCTCTACACTAAAGGACATCGCATTGTTGGCTGACAAAACCCCAGAAATGGCGGTGGAGGCATTTAGGATTGAAGGTGAGAGTCAGATCTCCGAGACGCCAGGCCGTATTCGTAGGGTTGACCTAGAGCCAAACGATCCCCCCGCGTATCCTGGTGCGATCCAAGCTATCCTCAATGCGGACATGATCGTTATTGGACCCGGCAGTTTGTATACCAGCGTGATTCCGAATTTGCTCGTACCTGATCTGGTTAAGGCGATTCGAGCAAGTCAAGCTTTCAAAGTGTATGTATGTAATGTCGCGACGCAGCTCGGAGAAACGGACGGGTATGATTGCAAACAACACGTGGATGCGATTGAGCGACACATTGGTCGTGGTTTGGTGGACGTCGTTGTAGCGAATAATGGTTTTGATTATCCACTGCCCGAGGGTGTATCTGCTGTGGATCCGTCCGAATCCGCAAACATGATGGTGCCCCTTTATACTGGAGACCTTGTGGACCCCGATCGCCCTTGGAGGCACGATTCCGAGAAAATTGCTGCTACATTGATCGCTTTGTGGGAGGAGAGAACAGGTCCACTGGAATATTCACTCGAAAATGATCTCGAATCTCTTGAGCGTCACAACTGACATCAAAAGATAGGAGAATATCATGGCAGCTAGAATTGGTATCAACGGATTCGGTCGAATCGGTCGTCAGGTTTTAAAGGTGATGAAGGAGAAATACCCCAGAGATTTCGACGTAGTGGCCTTCAATGACCTTGGCGACCTGCCAACCATGGCTCATTTATTTCGTTATGATTCTAACTATGGTTCATTTCACGGTGAGGTGGAAGTCAAGGATGATGGTCTTGTGATTGAAGGTGACTTCATCAAAGCCTTGTCCCAGCCAGATCCAGGAAGGTTGCCCTGGGAGGAGATGGGTGTCGAGATCGTGATCGAGAGTACGGGTGTCTTTCGTGCTCGAGAAGATGCTGCAAAACACCTCGAAGCAGGCGCGAAGAAAGTGATCATCACAGCACCGGCCAAGAACCCAGACATCACACTCGTTCTCGGTGTAAATGATGGGATGTATGATCCGGATCAACATCACATCGTATCCAATGCATCTTGTACGACGAATTGCCTGGCACCAGCCGCCAAGGTCGTTCAGGATAACTTTGGTATCGTCAAAGGGTTGATGACGACGATTCATGCCTATACCGCAGGTCAAAATATTTTAGATTTGCCTCATAAAGATCTTCGCAGAGCCCGTGCGGCTGCGTTAAATATCGTCCCTACTACCACTGGAGCGGCGAGGGCACTCGCCCTTGTTATTCCGGAATTGGAGGGTAAGTTTGACGGATTCGCGATGCGCGTACCCATACCTACGGTGTCGGTTGTTGACTTTGTCGCGATCTTGGAGAAGTCAACGACCACAGAAGCACTTCATGATGCCTACCGTGCTGCGTCAGAAGGACCGATGAAAGGGATTCTAGGTTTCTCTGAGGAGCCCTTGGTTAGCGTGGACTATAAAATGGATCCTCGCTCGAGCATCATTGACGCACAATTTACCTTTGTCATGGATGGTGATATGACAAAAGTTGTCGCCTGGTACGATAACGAATGGGGTTACTCGGTACGGACTGCGGATCTAGCGGCCCTCATAGGAAAATCACTGAAATGATCTGTAGCGTGACGAGTCGCCTCCGAGTACGCAATCTTTGGGTTCCGGTTGGTGTTCACTAAGAAAACGATCCGCGATGTGGTCCTCACTGGACGACGGGTGCTTGTCAGGGTGGATTTTAATGTCCCTCTCGACGAGGGTGGCGTTGCTGATGACACGCGCCTTCTCGCATCGATTCCGACGCTAAGGTATCTCATCGAGAACAGTGCAAGCGCGGTCCTTACTTCCCATCTCGATCGACCGAAGGGCAAGTTCGTCCCCTCCCTCTCGCTGCGTCCGGTTGCGAATAGATTATCCGAACTCATTGAGCAGCAAGTAGGATTTGTTGGGGATTGTATCGGTCCCGAGGTTCGAAAAGCTGTCGAGAAGTTGCAACCCGGTGAGATCATCGTCCTCGAAAACACCAGATTTCATCCCGAAGAGAAAGCAAACGACACTGATTTTGCTGCGGAGCTGGCCTCCTTGGCGGATCTCTTTGTCAATGACGCCTTCGGATCGGCCCACAGGGCACACGCATCGACAGAAGGCGTAGCGCATCATCTTCCAGCCGTCGCTGGTTTTTTAATGGAGAAGGAGCTAACTTACTTAGGTGCCGCGTTAGAAAAACCTGAACATCCCTATATCGCAATCTTAGGGGGCGCAAAAATCTCCGACAAAATTGGAGTGGTGAAACGGCTTTTAGATCAAGCAGACCAATTGTTAATCGGTGGCGCGATGGCTAACACTTTTTTAGCAGCCGCCGGAAATAGCATGGGAGATTCCCTTGTCGAAGAACACTCTCTTGAGTTGGCCAAAGACCTGCTAGAAAAGGGTGGTAGACGTTTGAGCCTCCCCATCGACCTCGTTATTGCCGATGCATTCAACGAGGACGCCAAAGTCCAAATCGTGACTCCTGATGCTGTCCCTGATAGATGGCGAGCTATGGACATCGGTCCTAAGACCATAGAGCTATTCAGTGAAGTGGTGTCAGGTGCTCAGTTGGTCGTTTGGAATGGTCCCATGGGTGTCTTTGAGTTCGACCGATTTGCTGCTGGGACAAATGCATTGGCTAAGACTGTAGCAGAATGCGAAGGAACGACCATCGTTGGAGGGGGGGATTCTGCGGCTGCTATCCGACAAGCGGGGCTAACGGATCAAATCGACCATGTCTCTACGGGCGGTGGCGCCTCTCTTGAGCTAATTGAAGGCAAGACATTACCTGGTGTTGATGTCTTGCTAAATCATGACATAAGCGCTCTAAGGTGAATCCAGTTCTTTCATAACTGCAGCATTGAGTAATCATAGACTGGGCAAAACGGTCTATTGGCGTTGCCCAGTCTTTTTTTTAGTCTATAAGATATGCCATTGATTTGTAAGTCCAAGAGAAATACCTGGGTACAAGCAGATTAATTAGGATTAATGGCGGGCTTCTTACTCAGCATCATGGAGTACCGAATGCAACAGGAGCGTTCAAGCACGTGATGAGAACTGTCGCTCAAATGGAATGTATCCGTATGACCTTAGATTTTACTGAGAGTTGACATCCGTTTATTATTCTGTTGATCCGGCTTGTCTATAATGACCGCGAATTATCATTGGAGACGCAATGTCATTTGCTAATGGTGAGAACGTTGGCGCGTATCAAATCATTGAACAACTCGGCCAGGGAGGTATGGCCACGGTGTTTAAAGCTTATCACCCGGCTTTAGATAGGTATGTGGCCATTAAAGCCCTACATCCTGCATTCATGGAGGAAGAGGGTTTCCTTGCTCGATTCCAACGGGAAGCCAAACTTGTCGCCCGTTTGGATCACCCGAATATTGTCCCTATCTACGATTATGCCGAGCATAAGGGACGACCTTATTTGGTCATGAAATATATCGAAGGGGAAACACTCAAGGCTCGTCTCGCCCGGGAATCTCTTTCAAAAAGTGAGTTGCTCGATATTGTCGAAGCAGTAGGGATGGCTCTTTCATATGCGCATAAGCAAGGCATCCTTCATCGTGACATCAAACCCTCAAATGTCTTGCTTTGCACCGACGGCTCGATCTACCTGGCGGATTTTGGATTGGCAAGGATCGCTGAGTTAGGAGCTTCAACGTTATCTGGCGACATGCTCATGGGAACACCTCACTATATCTCACCCGAGCAGGCCCGAGGCGAGAAAGATCTTGATGAACGAACCGATGTTTATTCTTTTGGTGTCGTCCTTTACGAGTTAATCGTTGGACGGGTCCCTTTCGATTCAGATACGCCATTTTCAATCATCCATGATCATATTTACACTCCTCTACCATTACCAACCGAGATCAACCCTCAAGTTTCAGATAACATCCAGAAATTCTTACTCAAAGCCTTGTTTAAAGACAGAGAGGATCGATTCGCGTCAGTTGAAGAGATGGTAATCGTATTCCGCAAAGCGATCGATGCTGACGAGACTGGGTTACCGATCCCTGCACCAACGCCTCAGATAAAGGTTGTGCCTTCTCCTGCAACCAGAGAACATCTTGCTACTCCAATTGAAGCACCAGCTCTTGAACCAGTGCCTGATGAGGTCCGTGATGTAATTCCATCTGGAACTCCAATTGTCCGACCAGAAGAGAAACGTGGAGGTAAGTGGTTATGGCTTGTGGGTGGTCTCGTATTCGCCTGTATCTCATTGCTCATCTTCTTTGGCGCCATCAACCGTGCGAGGGAGAGAGGGCAGCTCTTATTCAGAGAAACCTCGGACGAAGAGGTCGAATTCGTCACCTCCCATGAAGATTCAGGGTTTTTCTCTCCCGAAGAGCATTTTAGACATGGGGAAGAACTATTATCAGAAGGACAACCGGAAGAAGCACATAGAGAGTTCTTCATTGCGGGCAACCAATTCCTCGAGAGTGATGATTTCATCCCAGCGGTGGAAGCCTACCTTCTTGCACAGGATGTATCTGAAAAACCATTTGGTGAACAACGACAGTTGATTGAATCGCTCACCGAGGCGCTATTTCTCGGTGCACATGGAGAGGACACGTTTCCCATTATAGAGGGCATCGTTGAGAAATATCCAGAATGGGGTATAGCGAAGATCGCTCTTGCAAGGGCTCTAGTTGACACTGAACGCCATAAAGAATCACTGCGCTTGATCGAGGAAGTGCTTAGGAATAGCCCGGATAACATCTACGCACTAGCGGTTCAGGGCGAATACTATATCATCCACAATGACGTTGATAGGGGGCAGGGAATGATCGAAGAGTTACTTAGCAGGAAGGGTCTTCCACCGTGGTTGGTTGATCATCTAAACAAGCTGATGCGTTTATTCTGAGGTGATTTGTGAAGTAGCGAACAGCCAAGCTTTGAACGACGTCGCAATTTACTGACTTAGACTCGTTTGATTAACCCAACGATATCCCGCCTAAGTGCTGTAGTCTAATCCTCCACCCCACAATATTCGTTTATCAAAATTCGTGAAGCCTGACCTTTGAAGTATATGTAGATTCTCGAGCGAAAGTCTGAGGCTATAGGAAAACAATTCATGACGAGGGTAGGGGAGCATACTCTCTTTCCCTGTGATCAATATCGATATCGTAGGGACACACGACCAGTCGCCCCTACGATAATGATGGGTAATAAACATCCTCTCGGGGATGCGATAACCAAGGTCACCAAACCCTTTATAGTACGTAGAGATACACAGGGAATACCTGCTGCTTCAAAGCCTTGTAATGACTAACGAAAGATGTTCAGATAGTCCGTCGGACCACGTATTCTGCAAGTTCGTCCAAGCCGTCTCGCNNCTTTCTAACAACTTCTTTGCAGTAGAGGTAAATTCTTCTGCTTGTTCAAGTGCCTGATCAATTGCACTAGAATTTCGGATGTTCTGAATTAACCGCTCAATTGCCTCATCAGTCATCTTGCGCTGCACGAGCTTCTCATGTAATTGCCCATCTTCCGGGTTCGATTCTAGATAGTACAATGTAGGTAGGGTGATTAAACCTTGTCTCAAGTCATTCGCCACCGGTTTGCCCACCCGTTCCTGCTCGCTCACAAAGTCCAGAATGTCGTCTACGATTTGAAAAGCGATACCGACGTTGTAGCCAAAGGATTTCATCGTAGCAACAACTTTACTATCGCTTTCGCTGAGTAGAGCGGCTCCCTCGCATGAAACCTCAAAAAGGGAAGCAGTTTTTGCATAGATTCGATTGAAGTATTCCTGACGTGGGTCCTCGACTTCTGTACCGAAAAGTTGCGAGATCTCTCCGTTAACGATCGTCATCAACGTTCTCGAGAAGATTCTCATTAATGCTTTCGATCCAATTCCCGAGGCTAAGTGAGCCGCGCGAGCGAATATGTAGTCTCCTGTAAGAACGGTCGCACCGAGGCTGAACTTTGCATTAAGCGTTGGATATCCGCGCCGTATTAAGGAACCATCGATCAGATCATCATGGACCAGGGTCGCGGTATGAAGCATCTCAACGGCGGCGGCTAGCGTAATGCTTGCATCGCAATCGGCTTCTAACATGCCACACGTAAGAAGGACCAGAATAGGTCGCAGACGCTTTCCACCTGAAGAGAGCAGATGATCGATTGCGTCGTCCAGTTGGGGATGATGGCCTCCCGGACCACTTCGCATTCGAGCTTCGACCTCTTCCAGGTCAGCACGAACGAGATCAAAGAATGTTGCTGCTGTCGTTTCCATGATTCCAATTGAACAGATTTGTAGCATTTTGCGAGGTGACTGCAGAAATGGTGTTCACGCTGACTTCAAATAAAGTCGCACACTGTTGAGCTATAAGTCGAAGATAGGATGGCTCATTCCGTTTTCCGCGTTTCGGGTGCGGTGTTAAATAGGGTGCATCCGTCTCCATGAGCACGCGCTCAAGGGGTATTTCCGCAGTGACTTGGCGTAGAACCTTAGCTTTATGGTAGGTAATCGGTCCGGCAACCCCTATGTAAAAGCCTGCTTCGATTAATTTTTGTGTGTTCTCTAGATCAGCGGAATTTGCATGCAAGACCCCTGAATGGCGCGCAGGAAGTCCTACAGACCATGACTCAATCAGACTCATGAGATCATCGATCGCGTCCCGGTTGTGGATCACCACCGGTAATTCCAATTCGAACGCCAAATCGAGTTGATCCTGAAAGGTGCTCCGTTGTTTGGCACGAGGGGATAAATCTCGGTAATAATCGAGTCCGATCTCGCCGACTGCGACGACCTTTGGTGACCTTGCTAGTTCTCGAAATTCTTGTTTTGTGGAGTCATCCCAATCTTTTGCATTATGGGGGTGAATGCCAACTGCCGCGTAGATCTCAGGATAGTGTTGGGATAATTCAACCGCACACCGGCTCGAAACCAGATCTACTCCTGGAACGAGGATACGGTTCACGCCAATCTCTCTCGCACGTGTCATAATTTGTTGACGATCATGGTCGAAATGAGACAGCGTCAAATGACAATGGGTATCTGCGAGAGGGGCAGTGTCCGCATTCATTGGATGCCAACAATTTCCAAACCATCTTGCAGGATAGGGTCAACACGATCCAGATCCGTGGTTTCACAATAAACCCTGACAATCGGTTCCGTGCCACTGAAACGGATTAGCAGCCAACCTCCATCCTCAAGCGAGAATTTATAGCCATCTAGCGTATTCAACTCCGTTACCCCTAATCCGCCAATGGATTGGATATCAGCAGCGAGAATCTGATTTTCAATCGTAGATCGCTCAATAGGAGGTAGAGGAGAATCGATCCGTTTGTAATAATGTGCCCCCACCTTTTCAAATAGCAACTCGACTAGTTTTGATGGTTTGCGATCCAGACGAACCATCATGTCGAGTAAGTATAATCCAGCCAGAATGCCATCGCGTTCTGGGACGTGACCATGGAAGGCATAGCCACCTGACTCCTCTCCACCAATAAGGGCATCAACCTCGAGCATTTTCGGAGCTACGTATTTAAATCCTACACCAGTCTCATAGACCGGAACTTCGTATTGCTTGCCGAGTTTATGTAACATGGAAGTCGTCGAGAGTGTCTTGACAATTGGACCCCTCTCGCCCCTTGCCTCAAGGAAATAATAAGCGAGTAGGCCGTATACTCTCAGTTGATCAACGAAAGTGCCATTCTCATCTCCCAAGCCTACTCGATCAGCGTCACCGTCTGTCGCCAGGAGGATATCTGCATTTTGTTCCATTGTTGCGGCTAGACCGACATCAATATTTGGGGGGATGGGTTCGGGTCGGGTCATTTCTGGAAAAAGAGGATTTTGTTGGTCGTGGATTTCGATGACCCTTGTTTTCCCTCCCTCGAGCAGCCTCGTAAACCATCCACCACCATTTCCCCACATCGAGTCGACCAACACAGTAAATCCCGCTTGACGTAAAGGTTCTAGATCGATGAGATTCTGGATTTGGTCGATATACGCGGGCGCTGGGTCGAATCGTACGATTAAATCCTTTGTGAGAGCTTGCTCAAGCGGTATGCGTGGGATGTCTTCGTCATCTGGGGGTATTTCTGCCTCAATTTGTTTTAATCCGTCCGGATCAACAGCGCCTCCATGTCGGTCACGTACCTTAAATCCATTGTCGCTGGAAGGGTTGTGGGAGGCGGTTATATTGACCGCACCGGCAGCCCTCTGATGTACGACAGCGTAGGAAATCGTAGGTGTTGGTGCGGAGCCATTGGTGAGGAGAACCTTAAATCCGTGACCAGCTAGAATCTCAGCAGCTACAGTTGCAAAATCCTCCGAGGCGAAGCGTTTATCATAACCAACAACGACAGGTTTAGTATCCCCTTCGGTTGCTTTTAGATAACGCGCGAAACCATGAGTACATCGTCGGACTGCTTCATATGTGTAATTATCCGCGATTCGACCCCGCCAACCGTCAGTGCCAAATATGATGGGCTGGTTCGCCATCATACCTCCTCGGTGGTTGTTTCATGCATGATCACATAATAAGCGAGCCAGGTGATAGTAAACCTGGCCGACTCAATCTGGGGAGGGCCAGTTTGCCTACCTCGTTCCCAGGTGAATTAGGGGTATAGTATCTAGCAGGCACATTATGGCCCCAGACGGTGAAAATTATACCGTGAAAGGTAGGCTGAGACCAGGAAAGGTTGATAAAAAGGCACCTTCGTGATAGACTCTCGTCCGTTGCCACGTCTTCCACAAGGCGTGTTTTCCGCTCCCTACCTATACTGCCCGGCATAGTTTGGGGGGCAATCCCGAGGAAAGGAGATCCCCGTGCGCAACTATGAGCTAGCATACATTGCCGATCCTGATCTAGAGGAAGAAGCTCTCGGAGAGCTCGAAGAGAAAGTAAAAGGATGGATCGAATCTGCTGGAGGCACACCGGTTAACTTTAACCGATGGGGTAAACGCCGCTTAGCATACCCGATAAACAAAAAATCCGATGGCTATTACGTCTTCATCACTGTTGAGATGCCACCCGGAGCAGGTACTCTCATCGAGCGAGATCTTCGCCTCAATGAACAGATTCTTCGATTCATGATCACAACACAAGAACCTACTTGAGTTTTTGCC
>JABAOF010001858.1_pt7 | contig 22276 bp, 13 predicted proteins | sample 7062171 | NCBI WGS metagenome assembly JABAOF01 (sample SAMN14538628, study PRJNA623070) | marine sediment metagenome | biome: marine biome [ENVO:00000428]; feature: marine pelagic biome [ENVO:01000023]; material: deep marine sediment [ENVO:00002113] | place: India: Gulf of Khambhat ...
GAAAATATCTTTATTATTGGTCATAACCGGGGCGAAAGATACAGCATGAGCTTATTTCTATCACTGTTTCTTGCTGCAGGTGCCGTAGTCAGCATCTTTTGGGGGTTACTTAGCATCTCCGCCTTAGTAGAGGAAAAGCGGCGTGCCGCATTGATTGGCGCACTTCTTTTCGTGGTATTCGCCGGCATATGGTTTGGCGGATTTTTCATTTTTCACCCAAATGTTGGTATTCTGGCGGCAGCTGTAGTGGTGATTGCCGTTTTCTGCTTTTTGTTTTTCGCACCCGTAGGCAGAAGCGGAATACAGGTTATTGCTGCAATCACAGAAAGGGTTGACGAACGCGATGTTATATTCTCCAGAGCAAGGTACCGACCTGGTACTGAGAAATACGAAACCTATTACGCACGGAGGCCTGAGAAGAAGGAGATTGATGATAAAATCCGTCAGCTGCCCGAGCTGTTTTCCCCCGGCGGGCAGCATTACGACCCTCTTCGGTCAGAGTATGTTGCATCCCAGTTTAGACTTGAGGAGCGTCTGGCCACCCAGGTTGACGGGCCAGTCAATCGAAACAGGAAGCGCGTTGATTCCGAAGAAATGTCAGCAGTGCTTAAGAAGACAGCGTTTCACCTCGGTGCGGCTGAAGTTGGCGTTGCCCGGCTGAATCCATATTGGGTTTATTCTCACGTGGGCAGAGGACCGGAACCCTGGGGAGCCCAGATCAAGAACGACCATCCTTACGTCATCGCATTCTCAGTCGAAATGGATTATGCACATGTTGAAGAAGCGCCCGGAATCGGTATCTCCGAGGAGACCGCGCTGCAATATCTGAATGTGCAGCGGATAGCCATCGTCTTGGCTGAACACATCCGAAAACTAGGGTATGGAGCTCGTGCTCACGTCTCCGGGAGCAATTACCAGATCGTGCTGCCGCCGGTTGCTTACGATGCCGGTCTTGGAGAACTGGGACGGTTCGGATATGTCATTTCGTCGAGATTCGGCGCGAGAATACGCTTGGGGGCAGTCACAACAGAAATCCCACTTGTGCCTGATAAGCCCATTCAGTTTGGCGTTCAGGATTTCTGCGAAAAATGCAAAAAATGCGCGGTCCATTGCCCTCCCAAAGCGATCCCTGAAGGGGATAGAACGGTCGTTCGAGGGGTGGAAAAGTGGCAGTTGGATATCGAAAGATGTTACCACTACTGGCGGGTAATCGGAACCGACTGCGGCCTGTGCATGAAGGTGTGTCCATTCAGTCATCCGGACACGCTCGTTCACAATGTTTTGAGGCAGGGCGTCAAGCGCTCGTCTTTCGCTCGGTCACTTTCCGTTTACGGCGACGATCTGTTCTATGGCAAAAAGACCAGATTCGAGTAGGCAGGGACTTGAGGAGCGCACTAATCACTGCCGCATATGATCTGGCCTAAGACGATTCTGGAAACTCGCGAGTAGCGTGGAAAAGAAGTGACGCCATGAAATTTGGTAGTCAATCCGAGGTGAACAGAATTCGCAGCATCCTAATCAAGCATCCTAGAGATGCTTTCATATCCCGGGAAAACGTCGGCGCCCAGTGGAAGGAGCTCAATTATTCGGGCCGTCCAGATTACGATAGGGCTCTGGAAGAATATGAGAGCTTTGTCGATCTCCTGAAAAGGGAAGTCTCGGAAATTCACTACCTTCCCAAGAGTGATAAGACTGGCCTTGATTCAATCTATGCGCGCGATGCTCTTCTGGTGACCAACAAGGGAGCCATCCTCGGCAATATGGGAAAGAAGTTGCGTGAAGGCGAACCTTCAGCCTCCGGAGAATATCTCTCCCAAATCGGAATCCCGATTCTTGGTGCCATAGCCGGAGAGGGCAGGTTGGAGGGGGGTGATGTCATTTGGCTGGATGAACGTATACTGGCAGTCGGGCTGGGCTATCGCACGAATGAAGCTGGCATCCAGCAGCTGAAAGAGTTCACCTCGGACCTTGTGGATGAGTTCGTCGTCGTTCCGCTGCCCCACTGGCGAGGTTCGGAGCATGTGCTCCACTTAATGACGCTCATCAGTCCCATTGATCATGGCTGGGCGTTGGTTTATTCCCGGCTGCTGCCCGTACCTTTCAGGGAATGGCTCATCAGCCGAGCAATCAAACTTGTGGAGGTGCCTGATTCCGAATTCGAGACCATGGCCTGCAATGTCTTAGCTGTTGCTCCACGCAGATGCATTATGCTTGCTGGAAACCCAAGGACAAGACGGATGCTCGAAGCTGAAGGCGTCCAGGTATGGGAGTACGTGGGGGAAGAAATCTCCTGGAAGGGTGCAGGCGGTCCGACCTGCCTTACTAGGCCGCTTCTCCGCGCGCAATGATTCCAGTATGGCTCGAGCCCTGATCGGCTCGCTCCCGAGTCCTTTGGGGAGGAATGCCTAGAAGTCCGGAAACAGCACGCTTTTTGCTTCCCTATTTTATCTTGTAGATGATTCCCCAGGCTCTGGAGTTGTATTCTGCAAGCGTATCGGTAACAGACTCCCGACTGACCACATCTACAATGGCATGCTTGTAACCCTTTGCCAGATCTGGGTCAGTGGTGGTGGTCCAGCTGGCGGAGAGGGTTTCGTCACCGTTGTTGGTGAAAGGAATCTTTTGATAACTCTCACCTTCCTTCACGTGAAGAAAGAAGAAATCGGAGGTATCAGGCACATCGATGGTGAAAGTTACCTGTTTCCCCTTTCCAAATGCCAGAGTGCTGTCTTTCTTCACCAATCTCAGAACTATCGGTTCGCTGAGGAGCTCATATACGCCGTCTGACTCGATTTCCAAAGTATAAAATCGTATGGTGTCTCGCACAGAGTTAATTACCGTCCCGCTAAACTGTTTGAGCAGCCAGCCCCGGTAGGGATCGGAGTCGTATCCCCATTTTTCGAAATAAGCGTTGGTCAAGGCGATAGCCAAAATCGGCTTTTCGTACCAGGTTCCATCGAAATTGTAATGGAGTTTGCCTTTCAGACTGTCACCCCAGCTCAAGATGATGTAATCAAAAAGATGGACAGAATCCGCCTCAAGAAGGTGTCCTTCTTCTATATCTGCACCACTTTCCGTTATCTCCCGATAGAAAAACGTATCTGATCCGGTATCAAAGGACCCCAGACGGAAGACGTCCGGATACTGGGATATGATCGCCTTTACCGCATCCCAATCGGTCAGACCGGGAGTTACGGTTCTTTTCTCGCAACCGGTTTGAAGCAATAGAAACAGAAGGGTGGAAAGGGCAAAAAGGGAAATGGCTTTCCTCATTTTCTTCTCCCTTTGAATATGTTAGGTTGACGAGCTCTTCTGCCGCTCTTCCTTACCAGTTTGCCAAGTTCATCTCTGAGGAAAGCTGCTTTTTCAAACTCCAGATTGGAGGCCGCTTTCTTCATTGCTCTCTGCAGCTCCCTGATCTTGTCCTCTAAAGAGAGCTTTTCCAGGAAATCGAGCTTCTCTTCCTTTTCCGGTGCCGGAGTTCTGGAGTCAGCAAATGCCGTGGTTTTGAGGATTTCCTCTCGGGATTTGTATATGGTTTCGGGCGTGATGCCATGCTTTTTGTTGTATTCCTCCTGCAGCCTTCTTCTTCTGTCGGACTCGTCCAGAGCCCTCCGCATGGAGTCGGTGATCTCATCTGCGTACATGATCACCTCTCCTGCCTTGTTCCTTGCCGCCCGACCCGCTGTCTGGATGAGGGAGGTCTCAGATCGCAAGAATCCCTCTCTATCTGCGTCTAATATCGCCACCAGGGAAACCTCCGGCAAATCCAGCCCTTCCCTTAACAGGTTGATTCCGACCAGGACGTCAAACTCAGCCAGTCGCAAGTCTCTCAAGATCTCGACTCTATCTATAGCATCGATCTCGGAATGCAGATAGCGCACCTTTACATTCATCTGAGCCAGGTAATCGGCCAGATCCTCTGCCATCCTTTTGGTCAATGTGGTGACCAGAACCCTTTCCTTATTTTGAGCCCTCACTCTGATCTCTTCTAAAAGATCGTCCACCTGATCGGATGAAGGCTTGACTGTTATCTTCGGATCGACCAACCCGGTGGGCCGAATCACCTGTTCCACCACAACTCCTTTGCATTTCTTGAGCTCGAATTCAGCCGGGGTCGCGGAGACGAAGATGACCTGGTCGATCAGAGATTCAAACTCCTCGAAAAACAAAGGACGGTTGTCCAGAGCCGAGGGAAGCCTGAAACCGTATTCCACCAAAACCTCTTTTCTGGATCTGTCCCCAGCGTACATGCCTCTGATTTGTGGGATGGTTTGATGAGACTCGTCGATTATAATCAAGAAGTTTCTGGGGAAGAAGTCCAGAAGCACGTACGGGCGTTCACCTGGTTTTCTTCCAGCCAGATGGCGAGAGTAATTCTCAATTCCCGTACAATATCCTATCTCCCGCATCATCTCAATGTCAAAGCGGGTACGCGACCCCAATCTCTGTGCCTCCAGAAGCTTGCCCTGAGACCTGAACCAGGAGAGTCTCTCCTCCAGTTCCTGCTCTATGTCCTTGATCGCTCTTTCCAACTGTGGATAGGTGGTGACGAAGTGCTTGGCCGGATATATGGCGACTTTGTTTTTCTCCTCCAGAATCTCGCCTCTGAGAATGTCGATCCTGGAGATCTTCTCTATGGTATCGCCGAAAAGCTCTATCCGGATAGCTGTCTCCTCATAGGCAGGATGGACCTCTACGGTGTCGCCCCTCACGCGGAAAGTGCCGCGGGCGAACTCGATATCGTTGCGGGAATAGTGAATGTCTATCAGGTCTTTTAGTATCTTGTCTCTCTCCTTTTCCTGTCCCACCTCCAGGAACAGCAGAAGCTCTTTCCAATCCTTGGGCGAACCGATCCCGTAGATACAGGAGACGCTCGCCACTATAACCACGTCATCCCTTTCCAGAAGGGAGCTGGTTGCTCGCAAGCGCAGTCTGTCAATGTCATCATTGATCGACGTGTCTTTCTCTATATAGGTGTCGGAGGCAGGGACGTAGGCTTCCGGCTGATAATAGTCGTAGTAGCTTATGAAGAATTCCACCGCATTATGAGGGAAGAAGCCTTTCAGTTCGCCGTAAAGTTGAGCCGCCAGGGTCTTGTTATGAGAAATGACAATAGTGGGTTTGCCCACGTTGGCAATCACGTTTGCCATGGTGAAGGTCTTGCCTGATCCAGTGACCCCCAAAAGGGTGTGGTATTTCTTATTCTGCTTGAGCCCCTGTGTGAGTTCCTCTATCGCCTTGGGCTGATCTCCCTTGGGCTGATAGTCGGAGACTAATTCGAATTCTGCCATTGTTCTGAGAGCTTGAGCTTGCTGAGTCTAATCGGTTGACTATGCTTATCTTGATCGCACTATTTATATTACGTGCACAAGCCAGAGAGTCAACGCAAAAAAAGGTCTCAGTCCTCAGGCAGGGCTAAGACCTCGCTGCACCTTGATTACCGGCTGCGCAGAGTCCCTTGAGATACGAATTACTGTCTTTTCTTGACCCTCTGCCACCAGGGGAGACGGGGGGTAGTTCTCTCTCCCTTGGTGGGAGTGGGCTAGGACGAGGGTGATACACTGTTAGCCCGTCATTGCGAGGAGCGTAGCGAGGAAGCAATCTTTTTGCGCGGCCACTATACACAGATTGCTTCGCTTTGCTCGCAATGACACGATGGAGTAGGTCTGGTTTTTCCCCGTCCCTCGCGGGATACAGCCACGGTGAGGATGATAGAATGACACTGCGTCTAGCTGCAGGTTGGACGTGCCTGAAGAACCGTCCGAGGCCATTGCAGTATCAGCATGCAGGTGGCGGTCCGCCTCTGAACAGGTAGCTGATGAGATAGACAATATCGCCTGCCTCCACTGCACCACTGCGGTTGGCATCGCCTGCCTCCATAGGACAGGGCGGATCGTCAGCTCTGAAAAGGTAGTTTAGCAGGTACACGATATCACCTGCGCTAATCGCTCCGTCCGAGTTGGCGTCCCCTCGGATAATATGTAATGCATGCACAAAACCTGCTTGCACCTCAAAGGGGTCACTTACTGAAACCCCGATAGCTGACGGCTGCCCTCCCGAGTTGACCGGAATCCTGTAATTGTTCGATTCCGATTCTCCTCCGAAACCGTCCAGAACGTCCGTCACCAGTCGGTATCCTTGACGAGAAGGGGTGACTGGCGCTCTCTGGGGTACGCTTACCGGCGCTCGTTTCATCTCAGAGACAGCCTTCTTTTTGACTTTGGTGGGCTGGATTTGCTTATCCGATTCAGCATGCACCACGAGCGTTGCCAAGAACGCCGCCACAAGGAACATAACTGACAATCTGACCTTATTCATTTCTTGTCTCCTTCATTGATTCCTTCCTCCTATCTTGCGCGAAGGTCTCGCTATTTCGAATCTACTGGGCTACACAGCGGTTCATTTTGTAACCCAGGCACCGTTTTCGTAAAAATTGAACTGATTAGTTGTAGTATTGTAAATGATCATGCCGTTCATCGCAGTCAGGGCATCCCTCTGTGCTGTGGTCATTCTTGGGACAATCAATGCTCCTGTGGTCGAATTCACATCCAATGCTCCTTGTGGGCTTGTCGTCCCGATGCCGACACTGCCTGAGGAGTCTATTACTATCCCGTTCGAACTTCCATCAAAAGCTAACCCATAAAGGAGTTTTACTGTACTCTCACTGTAGTCTAAGCCAACAGATCCGGATTTTACAGTTCCATCAAGGTCCCCAGTAAAGCCCCAAACTGCATTATCTTGTCCGTCAGTCGTGACGTATGAAAGAGCGTGCTGGGTTGCCTGATGAACTTGGAGTTTATAGGCCGTACTCGTCGTCCCGATGCCGACATTGCCGTCCTCGGTAATCGTCATCCTCTCCGCCGGGACCGATGCTCCTGAGGGCGTGGTCATCAAACTAAGATTGGCAGCGGCGCTCCCAGGTGTCCACTCCTCTACTGCGGTCGACCGTATCTCAGCTCCCACCTGCTCGCCACCGTCATGTCCATAAAAGAAGAGCTGACCCAGGGCTTCACCTGGGTCGATGTAGCCGCTTAAGTTCGTTATCGCCACCGTGCCGCCAAACAGTCCGGCGCTGCCCTGAGAATCCCCGACATCCAGCTTGGCTCTCGGGGAAGAGCTGCCAACGCCCATTTTCCCGTCGGTCTGGCCGACAACTACGTTACCGTTCGTGTAAACTCTTGCGCGGACGGTCCATCCGTATTGATCCCCTTGAGATAGAAAGAAATGTTCGTTGCCAGGATCACTCGTCCCAAGGAGCCAGAAAGTAGTGTCAGTACCGGGATCATACAGAACGTTGGCATAATCACCCTTGAGATGCAATCTCACACCCGGCCACGGAGACTGTGTCCCTATGCCCACTTGATCAGTGCTGTCCACCAACCTGACCACGGTGCCGTCATCCACCCAGCCACAGTTTCCACCACCGCCATCTACGAAGAGCGCCCGGTAGGCGTAAGGTACGCTCACCATCGGCTTCAAGGGACGCATCTCTGGATCAGCCTCCACCTGGACGCCCAGGTACTTGATGCTTCCGTCAAAGACAGCAGAGGGTATAGTATCCACTGCCCCCAGAAGAACAGAAAACACCCCCTCTTTCACTATCACTTCTGTCTGTGTCTCGGTCCAGTCTGCAGGCGTTCCCGGCAGAGTATCCGGATAAATGGAAAAGGTCATCTGGACCGTGTCATTAAGACAACCACCTGCGGCGGTGGTCAGCTTCCCCTGATAGTTGATCATGTGGGGCACGCCAGCAGACGAAGCAGATCCGAGCAAGCATACAGCCGTCCCCACAACCAGGAAAACAAGAATGTTACGTGCCACTACCCACCTCCTTAGATTTGAAGGTTAGCATTTCCCTGTACAGAACTTAATTGCTCCTCGTTCGTGCGTTGAACACGAGAAGCTGATTGCCTGTGTTCACTCTCGTTGCTCTCCTTACTCAGTGTAAGGTCACAAGCACCTTGATTAGACCGCTGCCGGACGACAGTGACTCAAGAGCCTTCCCCAGCACCGTTCCCACCTTCGGGTTATCGTCCCGCATGGCGCGACCTGGAGTCCCGGAGGTGACCAAGAGATGGCCTGGTCGAATCGGTCCGTTCTCTGTTGAGACCTTGCATGGCACGATGCCGACCACCGCTAAGGGAATTTCATTGAACTCCGCCGCCATTTCCTTCAAGGTGTAAGTTCCAGGCTCCCCCTGGCCGCTCGGCTTATTCCAGTCCCGCTCCGAACCGATGAACCCTGGTTTTGTGCTGAAGATACCGGCTACCAGGGTTGATCTGGGTTCAGAGGATTTTACTACGGCACGCGGGTTATTGGGATCAATCACCATCACATCACCCGCCTCCACGGTGGAGGCACCGGCAGTAACGACAACCATCTCCGCTAACTCGGATCCCTTTTTATTATAGGCTCCGTCAGCATATACATCCCCATTTCCGTTAACCCAGAATTTGGTGTCAGTTCCACGCGCACACTCAATGAACTGGAAGTCGTCCGGTGCAGTAGATGGAACATCGATCGCTAAGACGTCATTGTTAGCTGATGGCTCCGTGACCGACTGGAAATAGACCATCTGACCGAAAGACCCGCTAAAATCGTTGGTGACCTTAAGGGCACTTGTACCTGGATTGTTCGCTCCAATCCCAACCCCGCCGGATGCGCGTATTAAAAATTGATTCACTGCGGTGGAGGCAAAATCTGCATCGGTGGTATCAGCCCACACAAAGGCGCCGTGGTGGTTAGCTTTTGCCCGGCAACCGGCTGCGAAAGACTTATTGCCAGAAGCCGTATTATACCATCCACCGGGAACAGTGGCTCCGTTGTGGCCGCTGACGGTGTTATCGTATCCACCTCCTACGGTTGCACCGGCGCCACTTGCTACGTTGTGAACCCCACCTCCTACAGTTGCATAGTATTGGCTAGCGGTATTGTCCCATCCACCTCCAACGGTTGCATACCAGTGGCTAGCTTTGTTGTCGGCTCCACCTCCTATGGTTGCAAGGGGACCGCTGGCTGTGTCGGCGCATCCACCTCCTACGGTTGCATACCAATTACTGGCGGTATTGAACAATCCACCTCCTATAGCTGAAATACGGCCGCTCGCAGTGTTACCCGCTCCGCCTGCCACAGTCGCTGAGTCTCCGCTGGCGACGTTCGACCTTCCACCGCCTATGGTGGCAACGTAGGCGTAGACAGCGTTGGACCTTCCACCTCCTACAGTTGCATAATCATTGTCAACGGTGTTGTCCCATCCACCTCCTACGGTCGCACCCCAGCCCTCGGCGTTGTTCTCTCTTCCACCTCCTACGGTCGCGTAACCGTAGTTGGCGGTGTTTTGCCATCCACCACCGACGGTGGCAGCATCAGCGCTTGCCGTGTTCCTGCTACCGCCCCCAACAGTTGATGAGTCGCCGCTGGCGGAGTTTATCCGTCCACCTCCCACGGTTGCATAGGTTCCGCTGGCCTCGTTGAAATAGCCACCTCCCACGGTTGCCGAACCTCCGCTGGCGGTGTGGTACCATCCACCTCCCACGCTTGCCTGCGCCCCGCTGGCGACGTTGTTGCGTCCACCTCCTACGGTTGCATACTGCTGGTTGGTAGTATTGGCGCGTCCGCCGCTGATAGTGGACCAGTCCCCGACGGCAGAGTTGGAATCAGCAAAATCTGCTCCGCCGCCACCACCAACGAAAGAGTACTTCCCGCGAGCTTTGTTGTGTCTCCCTCCGCCGACCGTACTGGCCGTATCGTATGCCCGATTGGTATGCCCACCCGCAATTACAGACGAATAACCAAAGGCGGTGTTGTTATCTCCGCCCGCAATCGTGGCCAGGATCCCATTGGCATAATTCCCTATGCCCCCACCCACGGTAGAGAAGGATTTGTCAGCTTCGTTATTAGTACCACCTCCTATACTAGAATAGATGCCGCTTGCGATATTCCCTCCCCCGCCAGCGACTATTGAAAAATCGTTGCTGGCGACATTACGAAAACCGCCTCCAATGACGGACCCTTGGCCATGTGCCGAGTTGGAATCAAAAGGACTGCCCCCTCCTCCCCCGCCTATGACCGAGTACTTTCCCCAAGCTTTGTTGTAACTTCCCCCCCCAACCGTGGCAGCAGTATCGCCTGAGAGGTTACCCATGCCCCCACCGACGGTGGCTGCAAAAACGGCCGCAACGTTGAAGGTGCCTCCACCAACTGCGGCGGCAAAATCGATGGCGTTGTTGTAAGCGCCACCGCTTACCGTGGCTCTATCGGCGATGGCGAAGTTGATCGCGCCTCCGCCTACGGTGGCAGCATCACCGCTGGCCGTGTTGTTACTGCCGCCTCCGACGGTGGACGAGTCGCCGTTGGCAGTGTTGTCGCGGCCACCGCCGACTGTGGCAAAAGAGCCACTGGCAGTGTCGACATATCCGCCCGCAACGGTTGCCGCCCAGCCGCTGGCGGCGTTAACCGCTCCACCTGCTACGGTTGCATTTTCTTCGGAAGCTGTGTTACCCCATCCGCCTCCTACCGTCGCATCGTTCGCCGCGGCCCTGTTGGAAGCTCCTCCTGCTATGGTTGATCTCTCTCCGGCGGCGGCGTTGCCCCATCCACCGCCGACCGTGGAGTATTTGTAGTCCTGCCCACTGGTTCCTGTAGTGCAGGCTACTCCAAAGTTGACATGGGTGGAATCCGCACTGCCGTAAAGCTCGTTCCCGTATCGAGCAATACCCCATGCACCAACGGCGACAAGCGTAGTGTCCGCAGTATCAGTTATTCGGAATGTCCAATCGTTGTCCTCTCCTCCCACTGCCGGCTGCCAGGTCCCTGTTCCGGCTGCATCTGAGGTCAAAACGTAGCCGTCACCCGGAGCGGTCGGCATCTTGAAGCCCGTCATCTGAGCGGTACCGGCCACATCCAGCTTCTCCGCCGGACCAGCAGTTCCGATACCCACGTTGCCCGGTTCGCGGTAGACATCATCGTCTGAAATAACCCAGTCATCGTCCGGTGCTGCAGGAGCCTCTCTGGCATATTCTGCGGTGTCAGTCTCCAGAGACCTGTAAGCGTAAGCTACACTTACTATAGGCTTCAGGGGTGCCATCTCCGGATCGGATTCCACCTGCACGCCCAAGTACTTGATGCTTCCGTCAAAGACTGCAGCAGGTATACTATCCACACTCCCCAGAAGGACACTGAATATGCCTTCTTTCACCACTACAGCGGTTTGTGTCTCACTCCAGTCCGCAGGGGAGCCCAGAGTGTCCGGATAAATAGAGAAAGTCATCTGGACCGTGTCGCTCAGGCAACCGCCACTGGCGGTGGTCAACTTGCCCTGATAGTTGATCATGTGGGGCACGTCAGCAGACGCAGCAAATCCCAGCAGACATACCGCTGTCCCCACAACTAGGAAAACAAGAATGTTGCGTGCCATAGGGCACCTCCTTCGGTTTGGCCCTTTGTCCACAGCCCACCGTCCGCCGCCAACCAGATTTTTCTTACAAGGTTCTCAGTGGACTGGACCAGGGCTTTCTACTTGCCACTCGTTTCCAATGCCTCGATTTTCGTTTTCAGCAACTGGATTTCTTTCTGCTGTTCTCTGACAATCCTTGTCAGTTCCTGAACCGCAACCAAAGAAACGCCGGCTAAGTCCATGGCGGCAATAGAAGTGGAATCATCTTCGGGAATGCCAGTGCCGCAGCCAAAGGCTCGATAGAAATCTTCAGCCACCGGACCGATATGTCGCTCCTCTGTCCCCTTGAATTTCCATCTGGTCATGGGCATACCTTCGATCTTGTCCAGGATCTGATCGCCATCTAACTGCTGGAAATCCTCTTTCTTGGCACGAGAAGAAATATCAGTCCAGACTCCTCCGCCGGTGAGATAGGCCCCATCGCCATTGAATGCGTGCGTGCCAACTCTGATCGGATAACTGCTGGGAGTAGCATCTCTATGATCACGATTCAGGTTGAAATGCCCGGAATAAGTTCCGTCGAAGAATATCACGTGCGACGGGTCGTCGACGTAAACGGATCTACCAAAGCCCATGGAATAATCAGCATTCAGGGTTAGGGTATCCGCATAGCCTCCGGGGATGGCCGAGTAGTCGCATGGATAGGCGATTCTATTGTAAAGACCACCGCTGATTGCGCCGTATGCGCCGCCAATAGAGTTGGCTTCTCCGCCTGCTACGGTCGCATATCCGTTACCGGCGCTGTTGTCTTTTCCACCTCCTACTGTCGAGTGCTCGGCACTGGCCCAATTGCCCTGTCCGCCTCCCACAGCCGCGTGATCGCCACTGGCGGCATTGCTTCTCCCTCCGCTGACGGTAGACCAGTCGCCTCTTGCCGAATTTGAGTCAGAAGCAGTTGGCCCGCCACCTCCGGCGACCACGGAATATGGCCCGCTGGCTCTGTTGTTTCGACCGCCGCCAACAACGCTGGCGGTATCGTTTGTCTTATTACTGACCCCACCTGCAATTGTGGACCAGCGACCGCTGGCGGTATTGTTGTTTCCGCCTCCAATTGTGGCTATGTAACCGCTGGCATAATTCCCTAAGCCGCCACCCACTGTTGTGCCTGTATTGCCAGCCTCATTGGACTGACCACCACCTACGATGGAATAATTGCCACTGGCTGTATTCAACTGACCGCCGCCGATTATTGAATAATCGTTACCCACAGTGTTGTTCTTCCCGCCGCCGATAGCTGACCAGTCCCCGAGTGCCGAGTTAGAGTCAGAGGCATTTCCACCGCCCCCGCCGGCCACGACGGAGTACCTTCCCCAGGCTTTGTTGTAGCTTCCGCCCCCAACCGTGGCGGCCGTGTCGCCCGAGAGGTTGGCCATACCCCCACCAACCGTGGCTCTATCGGCGGTGGCGGCGTTGATCGTACCTCCGCCAACGGTGGCGGCATCACCGCTTGCCGTGTTGTTGCCACCACCCCCAACGGTTGAGGAGTCGCCGCTGGCTATGTTGTGGTATCCTCCGCCGACACTCGCAGCTGCCGCGCTAGCCGTATCTGCACGTCCGCCACCAACCGTCGCGTAGACGCTGATGGCCGTGTTGTAGATTCCGCCGCCCACCGTCGCATAGTTGTAGCGAGCAGTGTTGGAGAGTCCGCCTCCCACGGTTGAGCTGTTATAGTCGGCGGTGTTCCCGTATCCGCCACCCACTGTCGTATTGTCTCCGCTGGCTGTGTTGCCCCATCCTCCGCTCACGGTCGCATCATCAGCGCTGACAACGTTATTTCGTCCACCTCCCACGGTCGCGTAGGCGTGGCTGACATTATTGTTGTCTCCCCCGCTCACGCATGAATAGAAGCCAGCAGCGGTGTTGTTCTGTCCGCCTCCCACGGTCGCAGACCAACCGCCGGCGGTATTGCCTCGTCCGCCACCAACTGTGCAATATCTGTTGTCCTCTCCGCTGTTGCCTGTGACGCAGGCAACTCCCAGGTTCACATGAGTGGAATCATATGTGCCATAAAGAATATTGCCATGCCGGGCGATGCCCCAAGCACCGGCGGTAACTAGGGTCGTATCCGCAGTATCCGTTACGCGGAAGCTCCAATCGTTGTCTCCTGCAACTGCTAATGGCTGCCATGTTCCCACGCCGGACCCGTCTGAAGTCAAAAGGTAACCGTCGACTGGATCGGTCGGCATCTTGAAGCCGGTCATCTGAACTGTGCCAGCCACATCCAATTGTTCAGCAGGAGCTGCCGTCCCGATGCCGACATTGCCCGACGCACGAATCAAGAACTGGTTATCACCAGTCGACGCAAAATCTTCGTTAGTATTATCCGCCCAGACAAAACTTCCTGAATGGTTTGCCTTCGCTCTTCGTCCGGCGGCAAAGGAATAATCTCCGGCGGCTTTATTGGACCTACCTCCGGGAACGGTGGAATAATTCCCGCTCGCGGTATCGTTAGCTCCACCTCCTACTGTTGCCTGGGAGTTAGCGGCGGCATTGGACAATCCACCTCCCACGGTAGCAAGGTATCCGCTCGCGGCGTTGCCCACTCCGCCTCCCACGGTTGCATACTCGTTGCCAGCCGTGTTGAAATACCCTCCTCCCACGGTTGCGTAGCTTCCGCTAGCCTTATTGCCATGTCCGCCCCCTACGGTGCAGTATTTATAGTTTTGCCCGCTTGTCCCCGTGGTGCAGGCCACTCCCAGGTTTATGTGGGTGGAATCTCCGTTACCGTAAAGAGTATTGCCATATCGCGCTATGCCCCATGCACCACCGGTCATAAGGGTGGTGTCATTACCATCACTTAGGTTGAAGCTCCAGTCTATGTCACCCCCGGTCGTTGCTGGTTGCCAAGTTCCCACGCCTGAGGCATCAGAAGTTAGAACATAATTGTTGACTGCACCAGTGGGCATCTTAAAACCGGTCACCTGGGCAGTTCCTGCTATATCTAATTCCTCAACCGGGCTATCCGTCCCAATGCCTACACCACCTGAAGCCCGGATTAGGAATTGGTTTTCTGCTGTGGAGCCAAAATCTTCATCTGTGCTGTCTGTAAAGACAAAGGTGCCGGTGTGGTTGGCCTTTGCCCGCCGCCCTGCTGCGAAAGAGTAATTTCCGACAGCCTCATTCTCTCGACCTCCCGGGATAGTGGAGTATGTCCCGCTTGCCGCGTTGCGCCGGCCGCCGCCAATGGTGGAAAAGTCACCAATTGCCGAGTTGGTGTCAGCGGTTAAGGGCCCGCCGCCTCCGCTCACAACTGAGTGTCGACCTCGGGCGTTGTTTGGCTGGCCCCCGCCTATGGTTGAGTAAGCTCCGCTTGCCGTGTTGACGCCTCCGCCGCCGATCGTGGCTCGTTCACCATCAGCCTTGTTCCACCGGCCCCCGCCGATAGTTGAATAATCCCCGATCGCATTATTTAGGTTGCCTCCCCCGACCGTGGACCAATCGCCACTGGCAGTATCGTTTTCGCCAGCCACAAAGGCATTGACACCGGGACTGCTGCTTCCGGGACCGATGGCCGCCTTGCCAGTGGTGACAAGATTTTCATCGTCCAAATCTATGGTGCCACTGGTTGCGGTGATCTTATCATTGACCCCGTCTATGGTAATGGAGCTTCCGCTTGTGATTGTACCAGCAGCTTTGATATTTCCCGAAACGTCCAACTTCTCTGTTGGTGTTGCCGTCCCGATTCCAACTGAGTCGGAATCGGTTTCCAGACGTACGACAGTCCCATCGTCAGCCCAACCTCCGTCTCCGCCGCCACCGGCGGCTGTCACCTGTAATGTTCCGTCCGGGAACTTGAATCCACCCGAGGTGGAGTGAACGATCCCTTCAACCTGCAGTTTCTCTGTCGGAGTCGTCGTTCCGATGCCCACGCTACCATCTCTCATCACCACCATGCGGTCTTTCTGAAAACTCAGCCTCTTATCTCCCCCGGCAAATGCACCCCACCACCACTCATCTGCCTCAGTCATATCTCGAAGGAGGAAGGTTGCATCTATACCGGAGCCCTCTTGAGAGAACTTCCACTTCAGGCTGTCAGCCTCGCTAATTTCCATAACAGAAGGCACGTTGACTGATAAAGCAGGAGTGCTTGAATTGAGAAAATCTTGGAATTTTATCCCTGCGGTCTCGACATCTCTGACAAGGACTCCTGTGCCAAGTTTGGATGCAAGAGGTGCCTGCATCCATCCGCTCGCAGTGCCGCCGATCTGAAGGGCCGTTTCGAAGCCCTGTGTTTTCACAGCTTCATCTGGAGTTCCGCTGAAGCCTACGATGGCCAGACCGGCATCCAGGGGATAGGTCTGGCTGATTTGCTGTTCCAGCGTTGCGCTCCCCCCAGCACCAGGTCTGGTAACGATCGCCGCGCCAACTCCCTTGAACGGAACCGATGCTGCATTATAGTTGTTGACGAAATTCACGAGTCCCTGAAGGAGATCGGCCTGCGAGCTCACCGGACCATGAACACTCATATCGATCCCCCATAATCGACATGGGGCGTGCGCGACGCAGCCAAGATAAAGAGGTGTCATCTCGTTTTCCGAACTGCCTGATTCCAACATCACGCTTTCGCTGGTGATGCCGTGCCCCGTTCCCACCGGATTAGTTGAATTGCCACCCAGAGTCAAGCGCGCGCGCAAGGCGGACCCTTGATAGGTATAAGGAGAAGCTGCGGAACCTCTGTAGGTATAATAGCTTCGCGTTGCGTCTAGATCTTCAGAGGGCTCGGAGCCAACCAGCAGCTCCTTGTCCACTCGAAGCTGACCATCAACCTGCAGGTTCAGATCGGATGCACCTTCTACTGCCAGCAGGTCATCTTCTCTCAGACGGATACGGGCATCAAAATCTGAGGCATCGTCATTGGCGAAATCTATAAAGGGAGTGCCGCCGCTCGTTTCAGAACGAAGTTCAATGGCAACGTTTGGGTCCTCCGGGTTGAGTATGATTTTATCTTGGATTCCATCTCCTCTCCTGAAGAGACCTGGTCCGGTTACGTCAAGTTTCCCGGCTGGCACTGTGGTTCCGACGCCAACATTGTCAGTGTTGGTCTCCAACCTGACGACTATGCCATCATCCACCCAACCCCCACCTCCCCCACCGCCGTCTGCCGTACCTGCCCGGTAAGCATAAGCCACGCTCACCATTAGCTTCAGTGGTCTCATCTCTGGATCAGACTCCACCTGAACGCCCAGGTATTTGACGCTTCCGTCAAAGACTGCGGCGGGTATGATCTCAACGCTTCCCAGAAGAACGTTGAATATGCCGTCTTTCACTACCACTTCTTCCTGGGTCTCGGACCAGTCCGCAGGGGAGCCCAGGGTGTCCGGATAGATTGAAAAGGTCATTTGAACCGTGTCATTCAGGCAGCCACCCGAAGCGGTGGTGAGTTTACCCTGGTAATTGATCATGTGGGGGACGTCCGCAGATAAAGCAGAGCAGAGGAAGCATATCGCTGTCCCCACAACCAGTGGAACAAGAATGTTGCGTGCCATAAGGCACCTCCTCTCATATTAACATTAACTCTCAATGAAAGATGCTGTAAGTTGCTTGGCTGGGCGTCAGGCCGACTATAGTGGCACTCTCGGTTTCTCCAGACAGGCTCATTGGGGTATATCGGTTGCCCGTTAAACAGCTATGCCTGACTTTATGAGCCATGAGTACACGATGATGCAAGGCCCGTGGAAGCCTAAATACGGATTGAGCCGTTCAGAATTGATAAGGTACCCTTCCGGAACTAATATAACACACTCGCCCACAAAGTCAACATTATTCATTGACTGTCGTGCCGGTTTTGCTTAAGCTGCTCTTCGACACAGGAACCATATATTTTGGAGGAATGCCATGAATACTGCTACCGTTGTGATGGTCGCTATTGCGATTACCCTATTAGTGGTGGCTTACCTGCAGGGAAACAACCTTCACGTTTTAGGTTTGAAGAAATGTGGAGAGATGCTTGTCCGGGTATTTCCTCTCTTGATCGCGGCTTTTGTGATTGCGGGAATGGTTCAGGTTTTGGTTCCGAGGGAGTTCATAGTGAAGTGGCTGGGACCGGAGGCTGGGTTGAAAGGGATAGCCCTTGGTGCCTTGGCTGGGGGATTAACTCCGGGAGGGCCGGTGATTAACTTTCCCATAGTGGCTTCAATATACAAGTCTGGGGCGGGGATTGGAACGGTAGTTGCATACGTGACGGCTTGGTCACTGGTGTCCGTGGTGAGATTTCCGCTGGAGGTGAGCTTGATCAGTCCCAAGTTTGCATTTATCAGACTGGCCTGCACCTTTTTCTTTCCTCCAATTGCAGGATTGATCGCGCACGCGGTGTTCTCGAAGGTCGCATGATCTCCGCGGTCTTGTAGTTGCCCAATTCAGTGGGCAGTTCTAAGGTCGATGAATCGAGCAACTGCACGACAAACTCCAGTGGAGCTGTAGCGTCGCAACTGGGTGTGCGACGCTCTACGTCTCACCATAGAATAGAATGTAGAGCGGGATAGGGGATGGGGTCCTAAAGAGTTATCTTCAACCCCCCCAGGAAGGTTCTGCCGGGCATGGGATAATTCTTCTCCTCCTCGTAGTCTTCATCAAATAGGTTTTTGATCTCCAGGAAAGGATGAAAGTGATCGAAAAGCTTCTGGGAGAGCCTCAGGTTGGACACGAAGTAGCTGGGGAGCTGCTCGCTCTCCGGATGGGGAGTGACGCGCCTGCTGACGTACTGCGCACTTGTATACGCGCTGAGTCCGAAACCGAACAGGTAGGAAAAACTCCAGTCTACCTTATGAGATGGACGGTAGGGAAGCCAGTACTCGGTCTCGTTCTCGTAGGCATCCAGGTAGGTGTAATCGACGTTGAAACTCAGGCTGTTCAGAAGCTTGCCGGTATATTGCACCTCGATGCCTTGGAGAGTCACGCGGTCAAGATTAACATACTGGTACCCGCGCCCTTGCCTATCGATCAAGTCTTTGACGTTGCTCCTGAAGAAACCTACCATCATCTGCAACTCCGAAGTGACGTCGAACTCAACCCCTCCCTCCAGCTTGACCGCGCTTTCCGGTTTGAGATCGGGGTTTCCCGAGTCCAGCCCGTAAAGATGATTGAGTGTGGGAAATCTAGTGGCACGGGAGACAGCCAAACGCAATCGCATTGGCTCTGCTACGGTAAACCAGATGCCCACCGACGGATCGAAGGAGTTCTTGGTTTCGACTCCTCGGGAAGTCAAGACGTTCCAGGCAAATCCGAAATCGAAGGATACGCGCCGTATCTCGGTCTGTTGCTGGGTGAAGAAGGAGGCGGTAACTGTCTTGTGGCTCAGCCACTCCTCGTCCACGTCCATTCTTTTGTCGATGCCGTCCTGCCTCACGTTTAGACCCCAGGTGGTTTGGTTGTCATCTCTCCAATCCACTCTCCAAAGCAGGCTCCCGCCGAAATCCCAGCTGTCGTGGATGCTGTCGTAGTTTCGATTCTGGTAAATATAAGTGGAATCGTAGTCTATGAGTCTGTTTTTGCAGCCGTCGTAATACAGTTTGGCTTTTACATACCACCGATCTCCGAGATAGCTTTCTCCGGCCAAATCGAAGTAGCGCCGCTTCCACTCCACGAATCTCCAGTATTTGGGTAGCTCCTCGTTGACTCCACCAGGAAGCCCCTTGTCGCCATCGAAATAGCCCAGAGAAAGGGAGAGATCAGTGGTTGAAGAGAGTCTGTAGTTGAGCTTGCCGTCCAGGTTGAGTCGATCATAATCACTGTTCTCTCTTAGATCACCGTCCTCCCATCTTCCGGGCTGGAAACCCTCTGAGAGCCGGAAGCCGTCTGACCTGCTCTTTCCGCCGGAGAACCAGAAATCGAGCTCGCCGATCCTGGAGCCGTAATTGAGGATCGAATTCCAGGTATCTGCCGTCCCAAGGGAAAGAATCAGATCACCTGTTCTTCTCTGGGAGGCTCTTTTGGTAACGATATTGATAATTCCCCCCATAGTGTTGGCTCCGTAGAGCGAGGCCGCCGGCCCCTTGACCACTTTTATTTTCGATATGTTGCCCACCGGCAGGGAGGACAGATCCAGATCGCCGTAGTAGGGGAGATTCACCGGACGCCCGTCCGCCAGAATCAATACGTGCTTGGAATCAAATCCTCTCAATTTGATCTCAGTGGAGTTTTTGTACCCGGTGGAGACCCATACTCCCGGAACCGACGAAAGTGCTTCGCCCGCGGTAGTGGCTCCCCGGGACTCAATCGTGTTTGCCGTGATCTCCGTAATCGCCGTCGGCGGCTTACGAACTCTTTCTCTGGTGACCACTACTTCGCCCAGGTAGTGGACTGGCAGATCGCCCTTACTTGTGTCTGCGCTGATAGCGAAGGCGTGTGGTAGTAGAAACAGGGTGGAGCAGAGAATGAATACGGGTATAAAGAGTACTTTTTTCATAGCTTAGCCGGATTTAGGGGTTAACTCTATCGTACGCAAATGCTGCATTCTCGAGTAAGGTCCCAGATCAGGGTAAAACTTGGTGATGTCAAGATCGGACAGCCACCATCCCGTTTGAATCTCAGACCAGGAAAAGGCTTTCTCCTCTCCCTCGACAGATATGAGAGTGTAGGTGTAATCCTCCGGAGTGGAAGTCAAAGTTTGGACGAACTCGGATAATTTGACTCCGGGACGACTGTGGTAAAAGGCGTCGGTCGAATCCAGATAGGTGGCAAAATCCATATCATTGACCAGGCAAAAACTGAAACTCTCATCACCTTTGAAGCGTACGTCAATCTTCCTTAGCAACTCGATGCTCACGACGTCGCTGACGTGATATTTTCTCGGAAGCCCCAAGCTGGGATCAAACACCACCCCCCTGGTGCTGAGGTCCAGGTAGCCATTTTGCATATGTTCCCAGATGTTGTCAGGGACGCCTTTCTTAGCCGGGTAATATCCATCCGAGCCGATTATCCGATAGGCATAGATTTTAGGATAAAGGGTGACAACAGAATCCACGAAATCCGCCAGACTGATGCACTCGCTTCCCTCGTAAGTGACCCTTTCAACGAGATCGAAGTATCTGATGAAAGTCCGATCTCCGAGTTCGATGGTCATGAATTCCGATTTGGGCTTAATCGGTCGGGAACAGCTGCAGGGTACGGACAAAAAGAGCAGAGTTAAAAACAGGATCATCCGCTTTTGCCTGCTTACAGAGAGAAACGTCGCTGTTCTTGTTTGTCTTATGTTGTTCATGATTGGCAGAAGTGAAGAGGTTTGCTGTGTCGTTTTCTTGGGTTTAGTGAAGCTCAACCATATAGCTTAAACTAGAATCCGTGAATCACGGTTCAGAATTTACCGGTGAATCTGAAGAAGATTGTTCGCAACAGCATCACCCTCCTTTCTTTGAAAAAAAAATACCAGGCCTCCTTAGCCTGGTTTGTTTGTCCTGTCATCTCCTTTCCAAGCACGGGAGGCTGAGGCGTTTCCGCCAGAACCCTGTCGGCCAGCCGCCATAGATTCCTCCGTAGGCGGACAGGCTCGGAGATTTTCCATAAATATACTCGTACCCTTTCCCAAGTCAAGGACTTTCTCAGATTTTCTTTGGAGTTCCGGCCGGGACCATCTGTGGCCGCATCCCGGGATCGGGCCAGAATTTCTTTGGATTTGGACGCCCTTTGTTATATTTTCTGGGAGCGGACAGGAATACCGGAACTTTGGTGTTCTGTAAGCTGTTTGGAACGATGCCTGAGACCGAAGACGAAAAATGGATGCGGCAGGCCTTAGCTGAGGCGACAATAGCCTTGAAGAAAGGGGAGGTTCCTGTCGGTGCGGTGGTCGTGCATGAGGATAGGATTATCGGGAGGGGTCACAATCAGGTCGAAGGTCTAAATGATCCTACGGCTCATGCCGAGATCATCGCCATCGGGGCTGCTGCAACCTATCTGAACTCCTCGAGACTCGCGGGGGCGTCTCTATACGTCACGCTGGAGCCGTGTGCTATGTGTGCAGGAGCTTTGGTGTTGGCCAGAATTGACCGTCTGGTCTTCGGTGCGGAAGATCCCAAGGCTGGAGCATGTGGCTCGTTGTTTAACATCGTTCAGGATCCCCGATTGAATCATATGGTTCAAGTCTTGACCGGAATCCTGGAGCGAGAATCAAGCCGGCTAATGCAGGCCTTTTTTGAGAAATTGCGTCAGAGGAGCCTGAAGAAAGAAAAAGAAAGATGAATATGGAGACGCCGTATGGCCCAGTGGATGTTGAGAGGCTACACTCAAGGCTTTTCAACCTGGGTCTTCTGCTGAATGTTTTGGCTCCAGCGGTGCTGATTTTTATAGGCGCGCTCCTCAAGGCTGGCGGAGTTAGCGGAAGCCCGGGCACCGAATTAGCGATCTTCTTCTGGGTGCTGATTGCCGTGGCTTTGAGCGAGATCCCGGCGATCTATATTGTGAGGAGGAGTTTTTTTGTCGGCAGCAGAGCTTTCCGAAAGGGCCGGGAGAATATGACAGGCGAGCAGGCTTTGATCCAGTCGGCCGTGATAGTGTGTTCTCTTGCTCTTACGCCAACCATTTACGGATTCGTATTCTATTTGCTGGGCGGCAGCTTGGAGAGGTTCGTTCTCTTTGCCGCTATCACCCTGTTTTGCTTTCTTGTGTTCAAACCGAAGTTGGAGGAAATAGTGTCTTTCCTTGACCGGGAAAGGCACAGGGCAAACAACGCCAAACAGCCATGACACTTTTCGACTGTTGACTGTAACCTGTTAACTGTAAACGTCCTACTTATTCATTCGGAGAGGTGCCGGAGTGGTTTAACGGGGCGGTCTCGAAAACCGTTGTGCCGTAAGGCACCCCGGGTTCGAATCCCGGCCTCTCCGC